>Ga0315285_10000032_pt1 | contig 136162 bp, 198 predicted proteins | sample YL17G09_36_MG_FD_203698 | JGI IMG/M metagenome (GOLD analysis project Ga0315285, IMG submission 203698) | Sediment microbial communities from Yellowstone Lake, YNP, Wyoming, USA - YL17G09_36 | ecosystem: Environmental > Aquatic > Freshwater > Lake > Sediment | place: USA: Wyoming | collected... | reverse complement strand
CGAGGTCTGTGTGTGTGGGTGGGGGGTAGAGGAGGGGTGTCCTTTCCTGTGTATGTGTGAGGGGGGAGGGGAGGGGGCAGGGCTCAAGTGTGTGTGTGCCAGGAGGGGAGGGGGGGCAGGGAAGACAGAGGGAGAGGGACAGAAGGGAGGGAGAGAGGAAGAGAGGGAGAGGGCAGGGGGGGAGGGGGGACCTCTTTTCCTGAGTGGGGGGGGGGAGGGGGGCGGCCCAACTTTCCCTTGGGCGAGGTCCGGATCCTGGGAACATGGCATGGCGTGGGCACCCGCGCCCGGCGCCCACTGCGCGGGATTCCGGGGCCCCGCGCGCCCGGGGCGGGGCGGGGGCTGACGAAAGGGTGAAACGGCGTATAGTGGGGGGGTGCGGGGGGCACGGGGGCCGGCCCACCGCGGTAGGGAAGGGGCGGTTCCCCGGCTGGCCGAAGAGGCGAGGCGACATGGGCGAGGCCGACATCCCCGATCTGTCGAGGACGGCGAGGGCCGTCGAGAGGAGGGACCGGCTCCTGCCGATCCTGCACGAGAAGATGGGTGGCGACGTGTCGAACGCGGCGGCCCTGAGGATCCTGGCGGAGATCGGGGCCGTGGAGCGGGAGGTGGGGGTCGCCTACGGGGAGGACACGAAGGACCGGAACGACCCGAGGGCCTGCGCCGAGCTTCGGGCGGGGCCTCCGGTTCCGCCCCCGGGGTGCGAGCTCTCGTTCGTGCGGAGGATGGTGGGCCTGTGGCGCGAGAGGAGCGGGCGATGACCGAACCCAGGGGATCTCCGAAGGGGTTCCTGGCGGGGAAGGAGTACCGGCGGAGGGCGCTGTCTCGGCGCGTCATGGCGGTGGCGGTGCTCGACCGCGGGGTCGGGGACTGGGCGGCCTACATCGACGCCGTGCCAGGAATCGACCACGGGGCCGAGTGGGGGGCCGTGGTGGACTACGGCGACAAGCTCCCGGGGGACGTGGCGGCGGCGCTGTTCCCCCTCCTCGCGGCGGACAGGGGGCTGGCGTGGAGGGAGTGAGGCAGGAGAAGGACCGATGGCCGAAATGACTGACAAGCGGGTTGCATCCCTGCCCAAGTGGGCGCGGGATGCTCTGGAGGACCGGAGGCGGGAGGTCGGGGCCCTTCGGGACGAGGTCTCCCACCTTCGGGGCCAGGTCAAGCCGGGCAGGGTCTACTACCAGGTCGGCATGAATGAACCCATTTACATCCCCGAGGACGCGAGTGTGTTCTTTCAGGTTGGGGATCCGGAGGGCCGCCGGGTGGGGGATGAGTTCACGGTGGGCCTCGACATGAGCAGGAAGATCCTCAACGTCTACTCCTCGTTCGGGGGGGTTGGCGTCCTGCCCCAGGCGGAGAACGCCGTGGTCCTCTTCCCCCAGTCGAGGTCCGACCTCGTCGGGGACAAGCCGTGGGACGGCCTGATGGAAGGCGAGAAGAAGGCAGTGGCGGCCAAGGTTCCTGCGAGGTCGCAGCGGTGCGCCAAGTGTGACGAGATGAGGGACGCCACGGAGAACCTTGGCGTCGTCGCCGGGTGGATCTGCGAGGACTGCCGGGACGCGGAGAAAAACGCCCCCGGCTTCCCTCCCGCGCTCGCGGGCGGGGACAGGTGAAAGGAGAGAACTCGTGGGCAACCCCAAGGAAAGCATGAGGGACAAGGTCGCCCGGCTGGAGGCCGAGGCGCGGGAGGGCGCGAGGTCCCTGGAGGAGAGCTCCGGGACCGTCATGGCGTTGCAGGAGTCCATGAGGAAGCAGGAGGAGAGGCCGGCGGCGGAGGCCTGGGCGCGGAAGGGCCTGGCAGCCTGCGTCGCCGCCGTCACCGTGTCCCTCCGCGCCGTGGCCGACGGGATGGAGGGGAGGGGCAGGCCCGGCATCCCCGGCTCGTTCGTCGTCGCGCTGTGCGACTACCTCGACATGGTGGCCGAGGAGGATTGATGACCGGGAAGCGGGGGTGGGAGACCGTCAACGTGAATCGGGCCATAATGGACAGGGATCGTCTGAACCTCTGCCTGGACGCGGTGAAGGCCCTGCCGAGGGACGTGCGCGAGTGCCTCGCCGACAGGTTCAGGAGGGGGTGCGTCGAGTACCACGCGCCACACGAGGACGACGCGGCCATGGAGGTCTACCGCTGCGCCTTCTACGGGGGGAAGCCCCCGAGGCGGTACCGGATCCTCATCGGGCCGGTCGTCGTGGCCCTGCGGCTCTCGGGGGAAGACAGGTGAGCGAGGAAATCTACAAGTGCGAGAACTGCGGGACGGAGATGGATGAGGTTGGTCGGCACGAGGACGGTAACTACAGGGATCAGATTGCTCTTTGGTGTCCCGAGTGCGGGACGCACTGCGGTTCCTTCGGGGAGAGGTCTGGCCCGAGCGACCACCGTTGGCGGTTTCCCAGAATGACCGCCTTCCCCGAGGTCAAGGCCGCGCTCGCCTTCTTGAAAGACGGGGCGGAGGAGGGGGACGGGGAATGATCGAGCTCTTCCGGAAGGACGGGAAGAGGTACGCGCTGGCCGACGGGGTCCCCTACCCCCTGACGGTCACCGCCGCCCGCTACGGCGGGGCCTACGAGGGGGGCCGGTACCTCGCGTGGCCCGCCTGGCCGGAGGACGTCCCCCCGGCCTCCCACGGGGACGACACGGCCTGCTCGGACTTCTTCGACTCGCACGACGGGCCCCTCGGAAGGGGGCCGACCCCGGGGGACGCCGCGCTGGACCTGGCGCGGCAGGTCGAGGGCCTCCCCAGGTGGGAGGGGTGATCCATGGGCTACTCGATGGCGACCCCGGTCAAGAGCCAGGCGGCCAGGACGCGGATGCTCCGCTTCCTGGAGAAGCACTGGAGGAACTGGCCGACGATCATCGGGAGGCCGAAGCAGGGCCAGTACCTCTCCGACCCCAGGGGGGATCATTTAGCCTACGACGACGGGAAGTGCCGGATCGGCTTCGACTTCAACGCGGGGGACGGCGAGCGGACCTACGGCTGGTGCATGTGCGCCTGGATGGCCCTGAAGGTCGGCAGGCGGGTGAGGCACGAGGGGGGGAAGGTCCCATACTTCGTCTACGACGGGCATGAGACGGTCAAGGTGATCGTCGGCCCTCCCGACGAGACGGGGAAAGACCGGTACGACGAGCTTGGGGTGCTTCATCCGGGCATCCACGTCCGGCCCACCCCTTTTCTCACGGCCATTGGAAGGCGCGTTTTGGGGCGGATAGGGAACGAGCGGAAGAAGGACCGGGAGATCGTTCGCAAGGAGATTGAGAGGCTGGACGCCCTTTGGGCGAAGGAGAACCCATGAAAGGTCGCGTGGAACCGCTGCCGCTGATCCTTCCGAGGGAGCAGGAGATCAAGGTCCGGGGCGTCCACTACAAGGTCGGGGATACGGTGTGGACCCCGGCAACCGTGGGCGGCGGCAACCGCAAGGCGAAGAGGGTGCGGTGCCCCTGCTGCAACGGGGGGCGGAACTTCTTCTTCGGGAAGTGGGACATGGTTTGTTTGAAGGTGAAGGAGATCCGCATCATCCTGAAGGGGACGGTCCCAGAGGTCACCTACCTCCTGGAAGAGGGGGGCCTCCGAGACGCAGCCCATATATTCCCTACCGAGGCCGGGGCGAAGCGGTGGGCGAAGGCCAAGGCCGCGAGGGATAATGCAGATTCGCAGAAGGATTACGACGCCGAGCGGGCGCGGATCAAGCGGTTCATCGAGAAGACCAAGCGGAGCCTGTGATGTGGTACTTCTGGATCGACCAGCGCAGGAAGGGGAAGATCCACGCCTACGCGGGCGAGTTCCTGGGAGGAGGGCACGTCCCCCTCAAGACGGGGTGCGGGAGGACGTTCCTCGCGAAGGAGGCCAACATCGTCAGCGACGGGGCGGTCAAGATCCTTCGGGGGAGGATCTGCAGGAAGTGTTTCCCGACGGTGCGGGCGGAAGAGGCGGCCGAGGCGCTGGCGAGGTGAGGCGGTGATTCCCATGCGGATCCTGGTCCTCGACGACGACCCCGCCAGGGGGGCGGCGTTCCGCCGGGCCCTGGTCGGGCACTCCGTGTCGGTCGTGACGACCGCCCCGGAGGCGATCGGGAGGCTGGCCGGGGGGGGATGGGACGCGGCCTCCCTCGACCACGACCTCGGCGGCCAGCAGATGGCCGAGTCGGGCCCGGGGACCGGGTGGGAGGTGGCGAGGTGGCTCGCCGACAACCCGGACAGGATTCCCAGGGAGGTCGTCCTGCACTCCCTCAACCCGGCCGGGAGGGCCCGGATGGCGGCCGTCCTGCCGGGCGCCGCCGAGGCCCCCGGCTGGTGGGCGCTCGGGGGGTGGCCCGCGGGGGCCTTTTCGGAGGATCGGCGATCCGACGCGCTTTAGCGCGTCCGTGAGGGAAACGGCAAGTTTCCCCCCCGGAGGCTACCCCCCGGGGGGGTTTCATGCCCTTCCGGAGGGGGTTCCGGGCCGGGGGCGGCGGAGGGGGCGGGTTTTTCGCGCGCCTCCCCCGTTTTTTTTCGGATTTGCCGTTGACTAAAGACCGAAAACACCTATAATATATAAGTCAAGAGATGAGGAGCGACGACATGCCCGAGACCGACGCGGTGCTGGCCAAGGCGGGGGACGAGGGGGCGAGGGCCCGGCTGCTGGCCGGGGTGGAGCCCCTCATCCGGTGGTGGATGAGCCGGGTCCGGTGGGCGGGCGACTGGGAGGACGGCCTCCAGGAGGGGCGCGTGGGCGTCCTCGAGGCCCTCCGGCGGTTCGACCCCGAGCGCGGGGCGAAGTTCTCCACCTGGGCCGGGTGGTGGATCAGGCGGGCGATCGAGTCCGCGATGCGCCGGTCCCCCCTGCCGGTCGAGGAGGTCCTCGACGTGGAGTCCGGGGAGGACGTCCCGGAGGCGGCGGCGGCCGCGGAGGTCGCCGAGGCGGCGGAGGCGGTCGGCGGGGAGGACGCGCTGCTCCTCCGGTGGCGCTTCTACGAGGACCAGTCCCTGGAGGAGATCGGGAAGCGGCTGGGCATCCACAAGTTCTCCGCGAGCCTGAGGGTCGACAGGGCCCTCGCCAGGGTCCGCGGCGCGATGAGGGGGGCGGCAAGGTGAAGAGCGCCATCTACAAGAAGTACGCGAACGGGAGCTACTGCGGGGACGGCCTCAAGAAGGGCCGGGCCACCGGGCGCCGCGGGGCCCGCCGCGCCTGGCGGAAGAGCAAGCACTCGGCCAAGGCCCTGATGGACCGGATGATGAGGGAGGGTTAGGACGATGGCGCTGACGAGGGAGATGGCGGAGAGGTTCGCGGCGCTGGCGGGGGCCATGAGCCCCGAGAGGCTGTACTGCGACGGGGAGATGTCCCACGCGCAGGGGGTCAAGAGGTGGAAGGCCCTCCGCAAGCAGTGGAAGGCCCTGGAGTGCGAGGTCGGGCGGAGCGTTGGCGAGGGCGAGGCGATCGAGGCCGCGAGGGAGGTACGATGAAGACCTACTGGGTGGTCGTGCAGAAGCGGGCGGTGCGGGAGGCCGTCGTCCAGGTGGACGCCGAGGCCCTCGAGGGGGCCGAGGCGGCCGCCCTCGGGATGGCCCTGCACATCAAGGGGTTCGGGGAGGAGATCCGGTACGAGTACCAGGCGGTCCGGGTGTCGGACCTCCCTGTGGTGGGACGGGCCGCCGTGAAGGGGAGGGATGAGACGGGCGATGGGGACCTGGTCGAGGCGGCGGAGGCGGCGGTCGCCACGGCTTTCGGGAACACCTCCGGGCTGGACAAGGACGACCAGATTTCGGCGATGAAGCTGGCGGCGACCGCCCTCGACGAGGCCATCAAGTCGTTCAAGGCGAAGAGGGGGGGACCATGAGAGACGAGGAAGGCATCCGCGGGGACTGCCCGGTCTGCGGAGGGGAGGGGGAGCCGCTGGGGGTCCTCGGACTCCTCTTCTGGTTCCGCTGCGTCCGGTGCGGGATCGAGTCCAACGTGGACATCAGGAAGAAGGAGAAGGACAGATGAAGGTCAAGGACCTGGTCAAGAAGCTCCAGAAGGAGGACCCCGATCTCCTGGTCGTGGTGGCGAGGGACGAGGAGGGCAACGGCTTCTCCCCGCTCCACGAGTTCACCCTGGAGAAGTACGTCGCCGACTCCAAGTACTCCGGGGAGATCGGGGACGCGGGCGACGGGCAGAAGGGCTGCAAGGCGGTCGTCCTCTGGCCGACGAATTGAGGGGGTCCCGATGGTGCGGAGGCTGGCCGACTTCCTCCTGGGGTGCCACATTCTCGGGCACAAGCCCGAGACGGTGGTGGAGACGTGGAAGACCTGGGGGATGAGCAAGAGGAAGGGCAAGGGGGTACACCGGAAGCACCGGAGGACGTTCGTCCGGTGCGCCCGGTGCGGGAAGGAGCTGGGATGATGGACATGGACGCGCCTGCCAACCTGACCGGAAGGCCCCTGTGCGAGTTTAAGGACGGGGACACCCTCTACGTCACGAAGACGGATGGGGGATACCCCGTGGATCTTCTCTGCGCCTTCCGAGGCATCAACCGTGGGGCCGTGATCGTCGACGTCCTCCAGTTCTGGCCTGGCTATCGATGGGCGTGGAAGGGCAAGAGGACGAGCACGGTGGCGCGGAAGTGCTACCTCTGGGGGAAGGACGAAGAGGACGACCAACCCCGCTGCCACTGGTTCAAGAACCTGAAAGAGAGGTCGACGTAGATGCGTAAGGTCACGCGGAGGATACTGGCTGGGCTTGCCGGGGCGAACGAGTGTCAGGTCTCCGACGTCTTGAAGGATCACGTCGAGGCCCTGGACCGCGCGGTCCAGCTGGTCCTCTGTCGGCAGCCGGGCTGGTCTCCAACGGACGATCAGGTCCAGCTCATGACGGACGGGGAGGTGTCGGAGATGGATGCCTTCTTCAAGACCCTTCCCTTCGGCGACGAGCTGAACGAAGCGATCGCGAACTGCTTCGCGGACATGGCTTGAGGAGTTCGAGGTGCCCCAAGTAATCTCGTATCCGACCCGGATCGAATTTACGCCGGTCCCGAGCTACAGCAGGATTCGGCGGCGGACCTTCATCGCCGACCAGTTCATCGACGCCGGGGCCAGGAAAAGCGGGACGAGGATTCGGGTGAGGACGGCGAACGGGAAACCTCACAAGCGGACGGGGCGCAACTGGGTGGTGATCCACTGCACGGAGACCCCGAAGGAGATCCGAGCCCTGGTCCGAGAGGCTCGCGGAAGGAAGACGAGATGAGCGAGAAGATCGAAGTCGTTCGGAAGCCGATGCCAGCTACCATAACGATCCCAGGCGAGAAGGTGAACGGGTTCGCCGTGATGCTGGAGCTGGCGCGGTCCCACTTCTTCAAGGAGTGGGGCAAGGAGATGTTGGAGCCCGACCCGGCGAAGCGGGCCACCGGGATCAAGGCAGCCCTCGACACGGTCGACGAGGTGCTGTCGGCGCTGGCTCACAGCAGGAGGGAGTAGTGGTGATCACCCTCAAGGACTACAACAGCGGCCAGGTGAACGGAGTCCCCATCGAGATGAGCGCGGACTACCGGGCGTGGCTGGGGAAGAATCTCAAGAGGGTCATGCCCCTCCTTGCGGACAACCGCGAGATCTTCAAGCGCATCTGGGGGAAGCCGGACTGGCACTTCGACGGGGAGTTCTATTTCCATGTCTGGGTGAAGGAGCACCGGGGAGAGACCTTCCTCGTATTCACCGCCAAGACGAAGGGAACGTGCGTCGAGATGGTCCGGCCCAATAACCGGGGGGTGGATTCCCAAGGGAAGGCCATCAACTCGTTCGTGGCTTCCATCCTGAAGGCAATGAGGGAGTAGCGATGGGCAAAAGACAACCGGGACCGTGGGCCTGGAGGATCGGTGCGCTCGGGTGCGGGAACCGGTGCAGGCTGCCGGACACACGTACCTGGATGTGTGGGCTGGGAGATCATCCCCGGCGCTGTACCCACATGACCTGCAAGGAGTTCGGCCACGCCAGCGCGATCGCGTCGGAGGGGAGGAAGGAGTCGGTGCCTACGAAGTCGGACGGGCAGATCCTGGCGGACGAGGTCAACCGGAGGATGGGGTGCGAGAGCGAGGACGAGATCCTCCGGAGGTTCTGGATGGAGAACTACACGGACGACAAGTCCACCCTCTGCGTCCTCTGCGCGAACACGGGGTTCGTGGACACGACCCTCACGGCGGTCAGTGCTGCGGGGGTTAGGCCGGGCGGGAGGCACCCCTGCATCTGCCCCAACGGTCGGGCTATTCGGGCCGGGTTGAAGAAGGCCAAGCGAGTGGAGATCGAGGGATGAAAGATAGGAAGCCGAAAGAGCATAACTGCCTGAACTGCGAGACGGCGAAGAAGCCGGGGTGGAAGGGCAACTGCGGAACCTGCCCGCCCCTGGAGGACTCTGGCGTTCGCGCCCGCGTCCGCGAGGACGCGTCCAGGGCGCTGCTGACCGACGCGGCCAAGGAGGTGGACCGCCTCCGGGCCGAGGTCGGGCGGCTGACGAAGGATCTCGCGCTCAACGCGAAGATGCTGGCGAGGCAGTGCGACCTTGCGCGGCAGGCCGAGGCGGAGCGGATGATCGTGTCCGACATCGAGTCATGGAAGGAGAAGTACGAACGCCAGTGCGAGGGGACGAAAGCCAGGATGGAAGAGAACCGGCGCCTTGGGGCCGAGGTTGCCCGCCTCACCGAGATCAGCATCCACGGCTGCGACTGCTCGCAGGCCGATGCCTGCCGGTTCGCTCGGGAGCGCGACGAGGCCCGCGCCGAGAACGCGAAGCTGCGGGCGGACTTTCCCCCGCCGCCCCCGCTGCCCGTCGTCAACTGCAAGTGTTCGGCCTGCGATTACCTCCGGCGGAAGCAGAAGGAGGACTGGGACAAGAGGGAGGGGAAGCGATGACCGTAGACGCCCTGCTTCAGGCCGCCAAGCGGATCGACCCGACGGTGTCTTGGGCGAGGATCACGGTTGGCGAGGACGTTTGGCGCAAGCCCTACGTCTCCGTGACGCTATTCGCGGAGGAGCGGATCGGGGCTGGCGGATGCACGCTGAACGAGCCGGAGCGCGGGGAAGGGACGGCGGAGACCTTCGATCTCGCCGTAAAGGATGCGCTGGAGCAACTGAAGGAGAGGAAGCGATGACCACCCTCGACGACATGCGGAAGAAGGGCGGGACGCCCGAGGAGTTCAAGAAAGCCTGCGGAGACGCCCTGGTGCAGGGCTTCATCACGCTGGACGAGGCGGAGGCTGCTTCCGAGAAGTACCGGATGGAGTGGGATCTGGTACAGGTGAGATCCGAGGCCAGGAGGCTGAGGGTCGAGAACGAACGACTGTCGGACGGGTTCGGCACCCTCGCGGCACGTTGCGCCGGGCTGGAGAAGGAGAACGCCGAGCTGAAGGTATGCCTGGAGGGGGCGAACCAAGTCGTCCTCTCGTCTGCGCGGGAGGCCGAGTCGCTGGCGGCCAAGGTGGAGGCGTTGCAGTCCGCCAGGGAGCGGGACGCCGATCTTCAGGATTCCCTGTTGACTAAAGCCAGAAAACCCGTATAATATATGGGTCTGGTGAGGAGACGGGGATGGACACGCTGAGGGGGGTGCACCGGGAGTCCTGCGAGGCCGAGGGGATGTCCGAGGCCGAGATCGAGCGGGACTGGGCCGGGTTCGTGGCCGACTACGACGCCTGGCTGGCCGATAGGGCCGCCGGGCTCGACGCCTTCGGGGCGGAGGGGTCGGACGCCGGGAGGGACGATGGGCCGGAGGACCTTGCTGCGTAGGAGGGGGACATGGTCTGCGCGAAGTGCGGAGTGCAGTTCGGCATGGGGCGCACGGGAGTCATCATCCAGTTCTTCCGCAAGGACGGGTCCGCCTACTTCCGCCGGGGCGACGAGAGCGTCTGCCCCGTCTGCGGGCACGTGGTCCTGGGGTCCTTCGGGGAGCCCTACCAGGGCGAGAAGCGGGAGCCCTCTCACACCGTGAAGTCGTGAGGAAGCCATGCGGTTCCACTACAGCCTGGAGCACGCTAACAAGGTCCTCGCCCTCGTCCAGAAGGGGGTGCGGGGGGTCAAGTCGGCGAACGGGGACCACGTCTACGTCGAGGCGTGGGCCAACTGCCGCGAGCAGGGGTACTGCGTCAAGGTGAACTCTCCCAACTGGGACGCCGACGTCGCCGTCTGCTTCGCGCAGACCAGGAGCGGCGACTCCATGGTCGTCATCGCGGGCCCGGTGAGGGAGTTCAACAACCAGACGAACCAGCCCTCCGAGACGATCTGGGAGAAGAACCACAGGTACTTCAACGACGACGCGGAGGCCGCGAGGTACATCGCCCAGGAGATCCTGAGGGTGGTGGAGCCGGTGGCCGCGAGGATGATGGCGTGAGGGACATTCCTGTCCCTCGGCCCGCAACGGTGGCGATATCGAGCGGCGTTCCCGCCGCTGGGGCCATGGCGAGCAGGATTAGCCCGAGGGTGATGTCCGCGAGGGCGGACGTGGCGGGGGCGGAGCGGAGGGGCCTCTGGAGGGCCTGCTCCGCGGCCGGGTCCCTGCGGGCGGCGGGAGTGCCCGTGGAGATGATACGGACGCCGCACGACTGCGCGCGCGGGGTCAGCATCCACGTGGTCCCGTGGGCGCCGGGGCTCATGGTCGACCTCTACCGGAGGCTGAGGAGGTCGAGGGTGGGGGCGGACGTGAGGAGGGAGGCCCTGCGCGAGGCCTGGGGGCTGGGGAGGGCCGGGCCCATGTTCGAGGCGGCCGTCGTGGCAGGAAGGATGATGGGGTGAGGGATGTGGTACGTCAGGTTCCTGGCCAGGCGGGGGGGCGGGACCAGGTTCCCGTTCGAGGGAGGGAAGATCCACGCCTACGGCGGCCCGCTCGTGGTCCCTTCCGACCCGGTCGTGGCCTCCTGCGGGCGCAGGGCGGCGGTAGCCGACTGCGACTTCCACCAGGTCAACCCCCTGCTCAACCTGCGGAGGTTCGTGTGTAGGAGGTGCCTCCCGGCCATCGAGGCAGAGAGGGCGGCGGAGATCCTCTCGTCGTGAGGTGGAACGGTCCGGGTCGGGGGTAGGTGGAGGGGGCGGCAGCCCCTGGAGGACGGGATGGGCATGGCGCTTCCGAAGAGGGTGGACGACTTCGTCAAGAGGTTCGCGGACCTGTGCCTGGGGGACCCGACGTTCGGGGAGGTCCCGTACGAGTTCATCAGGGCCGCGGCCGACCCGGACCTCGCCCCGGCGATGATGGCGGTGGCGAGGGTGTTCCTGCTCGACAGGAAGGACGACGTCGTCGGTGAGGAGGAGATGGCGGGGATCATGGAGTCCCTCCTCCGGTCGTTCCACCTGGAGTGGGTCCGCCGCACGTTCGCGTCCGACAGGCCGAGGACCTTCGCCCTGCGCGACGCGAGGATAGGGGACTTCCTCCGGGTGGGGGAGTTCGAGTTCGACGAGGACGAGGCGATCCACTCGATGCGCCTGAAGATCCAGGGTCTCCTGGGGATCGAGCTCTCGGTCGAGAAGACGAGGGAGATCATGCGGTCGGCGATCGAGGACGCGACGAGGTTCTACGATGATGGTGGGCAGGGGTGAGCCGATCCGCGGGAGGTGGGGGAAGGCCGAGCCCGTCGGGGCGGGGTGGGTCTACGGGTGCATCATCTGTGGAAGCAGGCCGAGGACCCTGGCGGTGTGCAAGTGCCTCTCCGACGGGAACGAGTACGCCTTGTGCTTTCCCTGCCTGGGCGCGATGGACGACCTCGGGATGGTCGAGGAGAGGATCAAGACGCACGTCCAGGAGTCCGGCAACAACTTCACCCCGAGGCACACGACGACTGTCAACAAGCACGACCTGACTCGGTGCCCGAGGGACGAGGGCGTCCGGACGGCGGTCATGCTGGCGAGGCGGTGAGCGTGCACCGCATGCGCGGAATGGAAAAGAATGTGTGCGGGTACTGCGGGTGGACCAACGACGAGCCGATGCGGCGCCCCTCGTGGATGCGGGGCTGGCGAGCGTTCACGTGCACGTGCGGGGCCTACCACCACTTCTGCGAGATCTGCTACCGGGGGCTGAAGGAGCGGGGGATCATCGTGAGCAGGGGCCAGCGAGGCGGGGGGAAGAAGGAGTCCCTGAAGGCGTGCCCGAAGGACCTGAAGGTTGTCGACGCGCTAATGGGGCCGTGATTCCATGATCTGCGACCTGTGCAAGACGGCGTTCATCTCCAGGGGGTCGGTCCGCGTCGTCAGGTGCTCGTGCGACGGGACGCACCGCGCCTGCCTGACCTGCCGGAGGGCCATGGAGAGGCACAAGATGGCCCACTACGAGGGCAACGGGATGGTCCTCGAAGTGTGCCCGATCGCCTACGAGGTCGCCTACAAGCTGATGGGCGAGTGACATGACCGACTACAAGAAGAGCATGTTCGGGTTTGGGGCCAACTCCTGCGTCGGCCCGACGAAGGGGGACGGCTGCCCCGACGAGAAGGGCTGCCCCCTCAAGTCCGGGGCGGTCGTCGTCGTGGTGGGCATTTCCAAGCCCAGGCCGGTCGGGAGGGGGTGATGAAGGTCGGGTTCCTGATGAAGGGGCGGGGATCGGCGCACTTGCCGAAGACCGAGCACATCTGGGTCCTGCGGGACCACCCCAACGTCTGGACGTACGCCTCGGCCTGCGGGATCGTGGTGTCGAGGGTGGACATCGTCAACTTCCGCAACTTCCGGTTCTCCCTCTGGGACGCAGGGCAGGGGTTCTCGCAGTGCAAGCGGTGCGCGGCGTGGAGGAGGAAGCACGGGGACGCCCAGGTCGCGGCGGAGACGCTGGGCGGGATCGACCTCTCGGCGATAAGGGTGCCCGATGCCTCGCGACAGGGATGACCAGGTCCGCGACTACTTCGAGGTGGACCTCCCCGACGAGAGGTTCCGCAGGCTGAACGAGCGCCTCCAGGAGGCGATCGACGGGGGCCCCAGGATGCGCGTCACGGCATGGGAGAGGTGCTCCGCCGGGGTCTCCGCGATCCACCAGGCGATCCGGGGGAGGCAGGGGGGGTACCCGCTCATCCGGTGGAGGGGGTGCCTGTGGCACCTTGCGGTCCGGGTCACGGTGGACGAGGGGTTCAAGTCGAAGGGGCTGGCGAGCCCCCTCGTGTTCCACGCCGCCTGCGGGGAGGCCTTCCAGGTCAGGACGGAGGTGGAGTCCCGGATGGACGAGGTCGCGCCCCACCGGTACCTGACCTGCATGGAGTGCTGGGGGACGATCGAGGCCGCCCTGGTGGCCGAGGCGCTGATGGGGGAGGACGGGGGCCCCGGGTGGGAGGAGGGCAGGCCGTCCTGACCGACGCGAGATTCCCCGTTTTTCCCCGAGAAACTTCGCCTGTTTCACGCCGATTGATGCAAGTCCTTGAGGCCCATGCCTGTGCGTCCATAGGTTTTTTTAGCCCGCCGGAAGATTCCCTATTGACTAATAACTCAAAGACTCTATAATATATGTGTCAAGAGTGAAGGAGACGAAGAGATGAAGACGATGACGAGAACGGGACTGGTCGAACTCCTGAACGCCCGCGGGGGCTGCTTCCCGGTCGGGATCCTCACCAAGACCCAGCCCAAGGTCCGCAAGACCAACAACCCGAACCCGGAGATCTGCCGGCTCACCCGGCGCAACGTGATCCTCGGCGCGGCCTACGAGTCCTGCGTCAACAACCTCCAGGAGCGGCAGGGCGGCGAGCGCTCCTTCGAGTCCGAGCCCCTCCCGTGGGGCCAGCACCAGGGGCGGTTCATGATCGAGAACAAGGGGAAGCTCTACCTGGCCGCCTACCCGGTCGCGAGCGGCTGCAAGGGCGAGGACAAGTGGCTGACCCCGGACGGCGTCGAGGTGGACTTCTCCGTGGTCGAGCCCTTCCTCCCCAAGGCCTCCGACTCGAAGTCGGGCGTGGCCTGGAGGACCTTCGCCCTGGAGAACGTCCTGGAGATCACCCTGGACGGCGAGACGATCGCCCTCCAGAACTGACCGGACGGGGCCGCCGCCTGTGTGGGACGGGAGGCGGCCCCCTCCATTAGGGGGCGGGGACGGACATGCGGAACAAGTGCGGGAAGCTCAGGAAGGTCGGGGACCCCTACGCCGTCTTCCGGTCGGAGGACGGGTGGGAGTGGCGCGTCCTCAAGAAGAACCAGGCGCCGGACGTGGAGAGGGGGAACCTTTGCTACGCCTCCTGGCTCTGCGCCGTGAAGAGCCCCTACACCTTCGGGCTGTACGAGACGGGGGACGTCTACGTCAGGGACATCATCAACGGGGGAGGGGTGGACGTCACGGTGGAGGAGAGGGTAGCGGAGAGCCTGGCCGGGAAAGACGGGGGGGAGTAGGATTTCCCCGGAATTGCCGTTGACTAAAGGGGGAAAACCTGTATAATATAGGTGTCAAGTGAGAGGAAGAACGATGTTCGACCGCGAGACGGTGCGGAAGGTCCTGGCGGAGTGCGACGAGGCCCTGAAGGCCGTGGCGGAGCGCAACGGGCTGGCCCTCGTGAGGAAGCACTGCTCCTTCAGCCACACCGAGCTGCCGGTGGCGTTCAAGCTCGTGGCGAAGGGGGAGGACGGGGCCCTGACGCGGGAGGCGGAGACCTTCCGGCAGTGCGCCGAGCTCGTCGGCCTGGAGCCATCGATGCTCGGGGCGAGGTTCAAGAGCAACGGGCGGATCTTCCGCATCACGGGGCTCAACCTCCGCGCCCAGCGGTTTCCGGTCCTCGCCGAGGACCTCTCGGGCAAGACGTTCAAGTTCCCGGCGGAGACCGTGAGGCGCCTCGTCGGGGCGGCTGCGGACCTGAACCGCCAGCCCGCCGAGGTCGGAGGGGTGGCGTGAGCGAGTGGCACGAGGTCTACGCCAACGTGGTGGCGGTCGCCCGCTACCTCGTGGAGGTCGAGGATTGGACGGCGGCGGACCTCCTCGACTTCCTGGAGAAGCCCTGGAAGTGGGGCGAGAAGTGGGCAGAGGTGCTGAAGAGGCGCGAATCATGATCAAGGCCGAGCTGGACATCGTGTTCCACCGGGCCAGCCAGCCGGTGGAGAACGTCAGCGAGAAGGCGGGGGCGTGCTGGGAGATCTCCTTCTGGGAGAGGAAGAGGGAGATCACCACGGAGCAGGCGGCCGCCTTCCTGCGGTGGCAGGCCCTCCAGATCAACGGGGAGTGGGACGCCGAGGCCCTGCGCGAGGCGCTGGACCTCCTGCGCCGCAAGGCGGACCTGATCAAGGGCGGGCCGGGCTGGGCCCTGGTATGGGACCCATCGGCCCAGGAGGCGGCCCCGTGAACGAGGAGAGGCTCCTCGCGGCGCTGCGCGATCTGACCGAGGCCGTCTCCGCCCTCGTGAGGGCGGTGGAGGCCGGAAGGGGGGAGACGGAGCGCCTCTGCGACCTGGTCCAGCCCATCGTGGAGAAGATCGCGGAGGACGGGGCGGAGGGGAGGGTCGCCAGGGCGATCATGGGGCCCCGGAAGATCGGGACCATGTCCCGCAACGACTACGCGATCCTCAAGGACGCGATCGAGAGCCGTCCCGAATCGCCCACGGGGAATAAGACCATGGCGATCAAGGCCATCCGGTCCGCGACCGGGATGGGCCTTTTGGAGGCCAGGGACCTCGTGGACGAGTATTGGGTGACGAGCGAGGACAGGAAGAGGCTCCTCGACTTCTTCGACGTGGCGAGGTGATGGCGTGTTCGTCATGGCGGGGAAAGACCTGATGTATCTGGTGACCTGGCGCATCCCTGAGGTCGTCGAGAAGGTGATGCAGAAGGGCCACTCGAAGTGGTGCGACAGCGCGAGGATCGTCCCCTGGTCCGCTGGCGAGGAGGTGGGGGCGACCCTCCGGTTTTCCATCAAGCGCGGCTCGAAGGGGGACTTCGCCCTCTCCTGGGGGGCGGCGTACGACGAGCACTCGAAGGTGAGCCTCACCCTCTACGACGGGGACGTCGCGGGCCTTCTCTACGACGCGGTGTTCGGACCCGGGGGGCCCGATCGGGCGGACAACGCGAAGATCGACCTCGACGGGACCGTCAAGGGGAGGGTCGAGTGCGTGGCCGTGAAGGACCTCGTGAGCCGGATCGTCGAGAAGATCAGGAACGTGGCGGTCGCCCACAAGATGATGGAGGGGGCGTGAAGGCCCGCATCTGCATCTTGACGCAGAGGCGGAAGAGCATGTGGTCGAAGGCCCACTGGTTCTTCGACGCCGGGGAGCCCCGTGGGGTCGTGGTCAGGGCGGCGTGCGGGTTCGAGGCCAACAGCGGGATGCTGGCGGAGCCAACGGCCTACTACTACCTGAACGGGGCCAAAAAGGGGTGGTGCAGGAGGTGCCGGAGGTGGATGGAGCGGCACCGGGACGAGATCCTGACCTGCGAGCGGATCATGGAGGTGTCATGAAAGCCACGGTAGGGGAGCACGGCGCGGACGACCGGAAGGGCGTCGGCATCGACTTCTTCGCTGGGGTGTGCAAGGTCCTCGCCAGGTGCCACGGGAACCGTCTCCTGGACGTGGCGGCGGCGAACACGATCAAGGACCGCCTGGCCGACATCGAGGCCCTCTACAAGACGATGGAAATAGTCCCCAGGCTTTGGAAGCCGGGGTTCAAGGGCAGGGACTCCTACTACTGCACCTGCTGGGACAGGGGCGCGGGGCGCGACCCGATCGGGCCCTCCGACCCCCTGGTCCCCAAGGGGAAGTCGGGGGGGCCGATCCACCAGAAGGGGGACGATCAGTGCTGGGTGGGGAGGGGGAAGACGTGAGGCGGGCATGGCCTGGAGATTCCCGGTGAAGCCGGAGCGCGGCAAGTTCTACGTCGGGTCTTCGCTGCTCCAGAGGGAGCCGAAGTTCCATGTGTGGGAGGTCGTCGAGGGAAACCTCGGGGAGGGCGTCCTGCGCTCGATGTGCGGGCTGGAGATGGAGCGCAGGAGGATGACGCTGTACCGGGGGATGTGGGGCCGGTTGAGGAGGTACGGCCCGCGCCTCTGCAAGCGGTGCCGGTGGGAGGAGGCCCAGGCGGCGGCGCTCCTCGGGGGGATGGACGAGGAGGAGACCGCCGAGGAGCACGCCTTCACGGCGGAGGTGTTGTAGGATTTTTGCGGATTCCCTATTGACTAATGTTAGAAAACATATATAATATATGTGTCAAGTGAGTGAGGCGGGAGATGAGCGTAGAGAGCATGCTGGCGAAAATGGCCCGGGACTGGAGGGTGGAGATCACGGCCGAGTCCGACGGCGCGGACACCTTCTGGAAGGTGTCCATCTCCCGCGGCGGGGACCTGTGCACGTACGTCCGGAGGACCCTGGCGTCGGCCGTGGCCGCCGCCTTCGGGGGGTAGGAGGCTGAGATGCGCGGAGCGGCTGTCCAGGGGATCGTGGTGTCCTGCCCCGACTGCGGGGAGGTGGACGAGGCGGACGTCGAGGTAGTCGACGTCTCCGAGAACGAGTTCGGCGAGGACGTCCTCGCCTTCGTGTGCAAGTGCGGCGCACTGAGGAAGAGCCCGCGGAGAGGACGCTGACATGGGGTCGTCGTGCGATTTCTGCCCCGCCAAGTGCGCGGACTGCGCCAGCGGGGACCTGGCCGGGGGCACCTCCTGCCATGAGGCCAAGGAGCGGTACGCCAAGGGGCAGGAAGAACTCCAGAAGAACCCCCTGGTGGGCCTCATGCGGAAGGCGGACCACCGGAAGCGCGAGATGGTCCGCCTCATCACGGGCGGGATGACGCGGGTGGCGGGGAGGCGCTACCGGATCAAGGAGGAGGACTTCCTGGCGATGAGCCTGGACGCCCTCCACGAGGTCTGGCGGTTCATCCGGGACGCGGAGCAGGAGGAGATGATGAAGGTCAACAAGGCGAGGCGCGAGCCGTGGAGGATGGGATGACCTGGTTCAAGATCGAGTGGCCCAAGATGGTTGAGGTCGTCCCCGAGGGCGAGCGCGGGGAGGCCAAGGTCGCGCACTTCGAGGTCGACGAGAAGGCCAGCCGGTTCACGTCGATACGGGCGGCCGTCAACATGCGCTCGGGCGAGTACGTCCCGCCGGGGAGGTACGCCCGGCTCGTCGTCGGGGGGGACCTGATGATGAGCGACACCCAGATGGAGCAGGACACGAACTCCTGCGCCGTCCACGCGGCCAACGGGGACGTCCTGATCGCGGGCATGGGCCTGGGGGTCATGCTGATCCCGACGTGCCGGAAGCCCGAGGTCACGAAGGTGCTGGTGGTCGAGAAGTCCAAGGACGTGATCGACCTGGTCGGGCCCCACGTCCGCAGGTTCCTGGGGAAGGACGCGGAGAAGCTGACCATCGTCCAGGGGGACATCTTCGACTTCAAGCCCCCGAAGGGCCAGATGTGGGACACGATCTGGTGGGACGTCTGGCCGACGGTCTGCGAGGACAACCTCGACGGCCTCTCCACCCTCAAGCGGAGGTTCTGCAAGCGGCTGAACAAGGGGAACCCGAGGTGCTGGATGGGCGCCTGGGAGGAGGACAGCTTGCGGGACATGCGGCGCCGGAGTAGGCGCGAGGAGCGGGAGTGGGCGTTCTGGAGGAACCCGCTGATGGAACTCGCCGGGAGGATCCCGAAGGAAGTCGACGGGGTGAGCCTGTGAGGGGGGGAGGGAAGAAGGGATTCTGCTGGAACAGCCGCCGGTGGGTCGTCCTAATGGACCTGAGGATGTCCTACCCGGAGGCCTGCCCGTCGAGGGGGATGGGGTGCGCGGGGTGCTCGTACTTCGAGGAGCGGGAGCAGACGGCGTACGTCCGGAGGGTCTTGCGGATCCTGTCCAGGTGGCCCGATGGCTAAGCAGTGCTCGTGGTGCCAGGCGCTCGACGGCCAGTCCTACTGGAAGGTCGTCGACGGGGTCCTGGGCGGGAAGGACGGCAGGGCGCGGGGAGTCTGCCGCCTGCGGGATTTCCATGCGCTTCTTGAGGGCGGCGAGGAGAAGGATGTTTCCTTCTGCTCGAAGGCTGAGGCCGACCTCTGGGCGAAGGAGCAGGGTAGGAGGTTCGTCGGGTGGCGGGTCCGCTGATCCTCCCAAGGGCGTTCTTCGACGTCCTCAGGGCGGGCAGGCTCGGGAAGAAGGACGTCGGGATCAGGGTCAAGCTCGGAGGGGGGCGCGTCGTCCTCTGGATCGAGGTCGGCGGGGCGAGCCACGGGTTCGAGATCTCGCGGAGGGGGCGTGGCGGGAGGGTGCGGGTCCTGTCCCTCGACGGGAACGCGGAGGAGGAGACGCGGGGGTGGGCGGCGGCGGCGGAGGTCGTCCGAGGAGATGCGGAGGCGGCCTGGGTCGGGGACGTCATGGCCGGGGAGGGCGGGGGGGGCCTGACGGGGGGTCGGGCCCTGCCGAAGGCCCGCCGGACGGCCGACATGGCCTCCTTTCCTGCTCGCCACGGGTTATACGCCAGCCGGGGGCCCGGAGTGACGCGGAAACCTTACGTTCCCGGAAAGATTTCCCCGGAATTGCCGTTGACTAAAGGGGGAAAACCTATATAATATAGGTGTGATGAGTGAGGAGGGGACCATGAGCTGGGACACCGAGGCCACCAAGAAGGCGAAGAAGGCGGCGGTCCAGGGAGCCCTGGAGCGGTCCGACGAGTTCGTGGTCCACGCCCTCAAGGCCGTCTACGCCCGGCAGACCGCCGACGAGCGCGGGGCAGGGGTCACCGTCCACTCCAACGGGCGGGGCTTCACGGGCTTCGACGCCATCATCCTCTCCTCCTTCGCGAAGCAGGTCTCGAAGTGGGAGGCGGACTCCGAGAGGCGGTTCTCCTCCCCCCTGTCCCCCAAGCAGATGGCGGCCGCCCGCAAGATGATGCCCAAGTACTGGGCGCAGCTCATCGAGGTGGCGGACGAGAAGGCCAAGGCGGCCCCCGCCCTGGTCGAGGCCGCGAAGTCCGGGACCTCGCTCCCGCTGATGGATCAGTGGGGGCACCCCATCAAGGACGAGATGGGCAACGTCGTCCGCATCGAGGGCGAGGACGAGCCGGTGTACTGCCTCGACGGGGACATGTGCTGCGAGACCCCGGCGTCCAGGGCGTAACGGAGGGGAAGATGGACCCGAGGCACGACAAGAGGAAGATCCGCGAGGCCGCGAGGGAGTGGCGCGAGGACCGGAGGGCCGCGGCCGGGCGGGAGAGGAACGCCACATTCCTGGCCGAGGTCGAGGGGTCCCTCTGCGCGGCGTCGATAGCCGGGAACCCGGAGCCCGACCTGTGCCTGCTCTCGCTGGCCAGGGACTACCTCGCCAAGGGGCTCCAGGCCTCCCCGAGGATGCGGGAGATCGTCGGGCTCGTGCTCGACCTGAAGGGGGCGGAGCCGGGGGAGGAGCGCGAGGCCCTGCTGGAGATGCTTGAGGGGGCGGTCGGGCTCCTGCCGAGGACGGGGAGGTCGTTCGCCTACTCCCTCCTGGAGAGGCGGGACGGCTTCCTGTCGTTCTCGAACAGCGACAGGGAGTGGGGCGCGGTGGAGGACCTGCTCAACCAGGCCCTCGGAAGGGGAGCGTACGCTTTCCGGTGCTGAGCCGGAGGAGGACGGGATGGCGACGATGACGGCGGCCGAGAAGACGACCCTGTACTGCACCGCCTATTGCATCTTAATCTATGATGCAATATACTGACATCCAGAAGGAGGTGTCAGATGCAAGGTGTCAAAGGGACCGGTCAGTCCGGAAGATCGAGGCGTGATCGCGAGCGTAGGGACAGACGTAGACAAGCGGGGTTGTGCCCAACATGTGGGAAGCGCCCGTTTGTTGTGGGCAAGACTTTGTGTGACCCTTGTAGGTTGGCCAGGAATGCGTCGGTCCACCGTTATCGTCTGACGACTCGCGGAAAGGAACGTACTGATTTCTGGGTCAAGAGGTGGATCAAGAAGAATCCAGAGATGCGTCGGGAGCAGTCCCTACGCTGCTATCAAAAGTTGCGCGAAGAAGTGTTCGGGGTCTACGGGAAGGTGTGCGGGTGTTGTGGGGAAAGTGATATTAAATTTTTGACGATTGATCACATAGCCGGTGGTGGTCGTCGTCATACGGGAGCGATCAAGACGACGCTGTATGCTTGGCTGAGACGGGAGGGTTTCCCGAAGGGGTTTCAGACGTTGTGCTGGAACTGCAACGCAGCGAAGCACATCTACGGGCGGTGTCCGCATCAGGAGGTCTGTGGTGGGTGAGCGAGTGAAGTCGGTCACACTTTTTTGCGTCGAGGGCGGAAGCAACAAGCAGTACACGGTCTGGATGGAGCGGTCCGGGAACGGATGGCTCGTGAACTTCCAGTTCGGGCCCGTCGGCGGGTGGGTCCAGGGAGGGGCCAAGACGAAGTCCCCCGTGTCCCGCGCCCAGGCGGAGAAGGTCTACGAGGGTCTCCTCAAGCAGAAGCGGGCGAAGGGCTACTCCGAGGGCGAGGACGCCCCGGCGTTCTCGCAGCCCGCCGCCAGGGCCGCGGCCCCCGCCCAAAAGGCCGCCGCGAAGGCGGAGGATGACCCCGGTCTGCGCCCCATGCTCCTGACGTGGGCGGAGGAGAGCGACCTGGGGTGGCTCGTCGGGGACGACGGGTGGGGGGCCCAGGAGAAGATCAACGGAAAGCGAATCATGATCAAGGTCACCCGCGGGGGAGTGGTGGGGCTGAACAAGCGGGGCCTGCCCTGCCCGATCCCGGAGGCAGTGGCCCGCGAGATGTCCGGGTTCGTCGGGGAGTTCGACGGGGAGATGGTCGGGGACGTCTACAACGTCTTCGACATGACGATGGACGGTGTCGCCAACGTGGGGACGAGCGGGTGCGAGTACCGCCACGGGCTGCTCGCCTCGCGGCTGGCGAAGCCGACGAAGCACGTCCGGGTCGTCCCGCTCGTGGTCGGCGCGGACGCGAAGGGGGTGCTGGTCGAGGGCCTGCGGGCGGGCCGGAAGGAGGGGGTGGTGTTCAAGCGGCTGGACGCGCCCTACGAGGCAGGGCGGCGCCCGAGCCTGGCGAAGGCCATCGCCGTGAAGGTGAAGTTCTACGCCGAGATCGCGGTCGAGGTCCTGAAGTGGAACGGGGACAAGTCCTCCGTGGAGGTCGCGGCCCTGGACTCCGGGCGGCTCGTGTCCGTGGGGAAGGTCACGATCCACGACAAGTATGTCGGCCAGGTGGCGCCGGGGGTGGTGGTCCGGGTGAAGTACCTGTACGCGACGGAGGCCGCGCAACTGTACCAGGCGAACCTGGACCCGACGGACGACGGCTCGGTGGTCGCCGACCAGGTGGCTGCGGACCCGATCGGGAGGCTGAAGTTCGAGAACAAGGATTGACGGGGGTTCCGGCGGAGGGCCGGGGGGAGGGTAGGATGGGGGCGTGGAAGCGGTGCGGGGTGTGCGGGGGCAGGGTGCGGGTCCTCGCCGTCATGAGACTGGGCGAGGTGGACCTGGACCACGAGGCGTGGTCGTGCCTGAACCCGAGGTGCCAGCGGGTCGAGGTGGTCGGCCGCGGGGCGCGGGGCCGTGTTGGGGGGGATTTCCATGGCGGGACTGGGGAAGTTCAGGATCGAGGAGAGGTCGCTTGACTCCCTCTCCCCGGCGGACTGGAACCCGAGGGAGATAGACGACGCGTCCCTCGACGGGCTGGAGAGGTGCATCCTCAGGTACGGGCTCGTCCAGCCGATCGTGTGGAACGAGAGGTCCGGGAGGGTCGTCGGGGGCCACCAGCGGCTGAAGGTGCTGAGGAGGAACGGGGAGGACAGGACACAGGTCGTGGTCGTGGACCTGTCCGACGACGAGGAGAAGGCCCTGTCCGTCTCGCTGAACAACGAGATGATCCAGGGCCGGTGGACGGACGGGCTCCAGTCGCTGATCGCGAGCATCCGGGACGGGTCCGCGGTGGAGGGGCTGATGACGGACGAGCTCGTCGAGTCCCTCGCGGGGTCGGGGGCCGGGGAGGTCGGGCCCCTCGACGCGTCGAGGCCGCCGAGGATGGTGTGGACCGTCGTCGGGGTGCCGGAGGGCAGGGAGGGGGAGGCGGCGCCGTACGTCGAGGCGATAGCGAGGATCGAGGGGGCCTTCGTGGAGACGGCGAGGCGATGACCGCGTGGGACGCCCAGGTCGAGGTCCGGCGGAGCCTCTTCGGCCGCCACCACGGGTTCGGGCACGTCGTCGTCGTGGACCTGGCCGGGAACTGGCCCGTGTGGGAGAGGCTGTGCGGGCCGAGGATGAGGTACGTCGGGTACACGGGAGACGACCCGTCCGGGGCCGCGGGGGCGATCCTGGCGGCCGAGAGGGACGTGGACGTCGTGGACGTCGGGGGGCGCGACCCGTGGGGCCTGTACGCCGACGTCCTCTCCGGGTTCCGGGGGAGGGCGGTGACGGTCTTCATGTCCGTCCCGTCGTCGGCCCTGCGGCTCGACGGGGGGATGCCGAGGTACGTCTGGGAGAGGGCGGGGGTCCCGTTCGACTGGGGGAGGTGGAACGGCCCGGCCTTCGACGCGCTCGTCCTGCGCGCCGGGCTGTCCTACGCCTGGGACCGGGGGTTCTCCGTGGAGGAGGCGGTGGCGGTTAGGTTCTTGGGCAAACCGTTCCCCTGGCGTTACAATCATGTGGGATTGCGGCTTCGTTCAGAGTGGGGTGAGAATGACGGACAAGGAGACGGCGGTCCTGGAGTTCAAGGCCAGGGAGCAGACGCGGGCGGAGAACCTCCACCCGCTCGTCCGTGACCCGGTGCTCCGAAATCTCGTGACGGCGTGGTCCATGTTCCCCGTGGCCTTCGGGGACCCGGCCGGGGCGATGCCGGGGGACGAGAAGGCCCGGTGGAAGTGGCTCTGGTCGAACGTCCGCTTCGACTCCGAGGACCTCGCCGACATCCTGCGGATCGACTCCCTCAAGGTCGGCAAGCTCGTCAACAGGGCGGCGGCCTTCCGGCTGATCTACCCCGACGGGACGTCCAGCGCCCTCGCCCTCCAGTTCGTCAGGAACGAGATCCAGAAGGCCGTCTCGAAGAGGGCCGGGCGGCCGAGGAACGAGGAGGCCGAGGACAGGAAGGAGAAGTGAGATGTACGCGACGAAGCCGTCGACGCAGGAGACCTACGAGCGGAGGATCAAGGTCTTCCGCATGAAGATGCGGGGCCTGAACCACACCGCGATCGCGAGGGAGCTGAACGTCACCCGCAACGCGATCGTCCGGGACTCGAAGTGGATCAAGGAGCACTTCACCCAGCTCGCGGCCCAGGCCGACCGCAACACCGAGATGGGGGAGGCGATGGCCCACCTGGAGGAGATCGAGAAGGAGGCCATGTTCAACTACTCCGAGACGGAGAACCCGAAGGCGAAGAACGACTTCCTCCTCACCGCCATCACGGCCTGCGAGAAGAGGGTCAAGCTGATGATGGACGCTGGGATCATCTCGAAGGCGCCGGTGGACCTGAACCTGACGGTCGACCTGTCGAGGATGTCGACGGAGGAGCTCATCCAGCGCAGGCGGGATGTCGTGAACCGCCTCACGCAGGTCGGCGCGGCGTCCGCCATGGGGGTGACGGGTGAGCCGAACCAAAACTAAGGCGCCGCAGCTGGACATGGCGGCGATGCGGAACGACCTCACCTACCTCGCCCGCATCGACGCGGAGCTCGACGGGAGGGCCAAGTCCCAGGACCCGAGGTCGTACGGGCTCCCGGACCTCCTGCGCCCCGCGGCCGAGGGGGAGACGGAGGCCCAGCTCGCCGAGAGGCAGGACCGGGAGATCCGGGACCTGATCGAGAAGAAGCTATGGGTCCTGAAGGACGCGAGGCGGCTCGCGATCAAGCTCTCGCCCCCGATGGTGGAGTTCATCTCCACGATGTTCTACCGGAGGGCGAACCAGGCGATCCTGTGGAAGGGGCGCGGGTCGGGCGGGACGCTGTGCGCGGCCATCCTCGTTTGGCTCTGCCTCGTCTACCACCGGATGTCGTTCACCAGCATGGCCGGATCCACTGAACAAGCTAAGCTGATCTACCAGTACACGAAGTCCTTCTGGGAGTGCTTCCCGGTCCTGTCGGCGTCCCTCCTCGAGGTGGAGCCGCTCATGACCGAGACGCGGCTGAAGAACGGGGTGCTGCTGAAGATCATCTCCGCGTCGGAGAAGCAGACCCGAGGCAAGCACAACCCTGGGTTCATCGTCGACGAGTCCTGCCAGTCCAGCCAGAACGTCGACTACCTCATCCAGACCGCCATGCAGGGCGCGATGTCCGAGCCCAACTCGATGGTGGTCGTCCTCTCCACCTTCCACTACCCGATCGGCCTGTTCCAGGAGATCTGGGACTACGCGGAGGAGCGCGGGTTCAGGCGGTTCAACTGGAACTGCTACGACTCCATGGCGCCATGCTCCGAGGGGATCGTGACGGCGACGCCGGGGGACCCGGAGGCCCTGGAGTTCTGCCGGACGCAGTGCCCGCTCACCGAGAAGAGGCCGAGCCTCGACCCCGAGGGGAACCAGGTCGGGTGGAGGTACGCCGGGTGCGACGGGAAGGGGAGGCACACGCGGGGGTTCCAGAAGAGGGAGAACCTGATCCTCGCGAAGAAGATGAATCGGGGGACGGACGTCTTCGAGAACGAGTACGAGAACAACCGGCCCAAGTGGATGCGCCCGATCTACGACCCGACCCTCGTCGACGGGATCCTCGTCCCGGAGTCGTGGCCGGTCGTCGCCCCGGTCGACGCGGAGGACCCGGAGGCCGTGGCGGAGAGCCTGTCCGGGGACAGGAGGTACGAGATCGCGGAGAAGTCCGTGGGGATCGACTGGGGGCTGGAGGGGCAGACGGCCCTCGTCCTGTCGGTCCTCGTGCGGTTCACGAGGCCGCCGTCGGACCCGAAGAAGGGGCTGCCGGACGGGCCGCCGGTCGACTGGTGCATCGGGGTCCTGGAGTCCGAGTTCCTGTCGGGCAAGCTCACGTCCGAGGCCATCAAGGTCCTCATGATGTGGCAGGAGATGTACGGGGACAAGGACTTCTTCGTCTACGGCGACGCGAGCCACCCGTTCAACAACCTGGAGGTGGACCAGGCCGGGTTCAACCTCATGAACGTGCAGTTCGCCAAGTGGAAGGACTACGGGGTGGGGAACTGCGTGAAGTACCTCGTGACCCCCGGCAAGCTGTTCATCCGGGAGAACCTCCACACGCTCCTGGACCAGATCAAGCGGTACCGCCGGGACAAGTACGGGAAGCCGATCAAGAAGGACGACCACGGGCCTGACGCCTTCATGTCCTATCTCGATGCCAAGACGAGAGTTATGACACGCTCGGGGTGGGCACCGGTGGGAAGGCTGGGTGTCGGGGTTGAAGTTCTGACGCATGCCGGAAGATTTCGTCCGATCGTCAAGTACGAGCCCGCTCTCTACACGAAAGGGAGATGCGTGGAGGTGAACTTCGCCGGGCGAACGCATCCTGTTGATGCGCATCGTGTCACCCTTGAGCATCCTTTCCAGATTGAGGATGGTTCATGGGTCGAGGCCGAGAACCTGAAGCCGGGGATGAGGGTCCAGTGCCTGGCCTCTCGATGCGTCAGGTGCGGGATGAAGATCCTCTGGTCGCGCAAGTTTTGTGACGGGTGCGTCGGGAAGGGGCGAAACGCGAGATGGAAAAACCCTGGGGAGCGCGAGCGGGTAGAGGCCGAGGGGAAGGCGGAGGTTCTCCGGTCAGAATACGTGACGGGGGTGCGAGACGCTACCACGAACGCAAGGGCGGCGACAGCGGCTCGTGCCGACATGATCAGGTCGAATCCTGGGGAGAGGGAGAAGGTAAGAGAGCATCTGAGGACAATTCTTCCGTTGGTGAACACGCCCGAGAAGAGGGGGCGGCAGTCACGTCTGATGAAGATGCTCCACGCACGGGAAGGATTCTTCGATCATCTTCGCACCCCGGAAGGGAGGGAGAGGGCTCGTCGGCAGGTTATCGCACGGATGATTGCCGATCGTCAGGTCCCCTTCAACTGCCGTTTGAGGCACTTCACCGACATCGAGCGGGAGATGTTCGACTCGTTCGTGGGGGCGGGATTCGAGCCGGTTCATAATCTTCGGGTTGGACGATGGTTCCTTGATATCGCTCTCCCGGAGTTGATGGTCGCGGTGGAGTGCGACGGGGGGAACTGGCACAACTCGAAGGAGGCGCGGGAGAGGGACGCCAAGAAGGACGCCTACTTGAGGGGACACGGATGGGAGGTGTTCCGGTTTTCAGGGAAACGGATCAAGGACGGCGTAGATGGGTGCCGGGACGAGGTTCTGCGGGTTGTGGCCAACCACGAGGGTCTCTACGAGTTCACCTCGATCGAGGTCGTCTCGGTGAAGATCGTCGAGATGAAGCGGCCACGGACGGCGTACCACTTCGAGGTGGAGGAGGACAGGAGCTACGTCGCCAGGGGAATCGTGTCCCACAACTGCTCGATGCTCCACTACCGGTTCGAGGAGCGGTTTCACGGGGAGGATGCGGGTATCGCGTCGCCGGAGGCTGGCAGGCCGAGGGCGGCCAGGCAGCCCGCCGCCCCGCCGGAGGCGCCGCCGCCGTCCGTGGCGTTCGGCGTGTCGCCCCCGGTGAGGTCGCCCGAGTTCGGGGGCGACGCCTTCATGCAGCCGGTCGTCGGGGGCGGCCTGGTGATGCCGCTGTCGGTCAACCAGGAGCGGTCGCCTATTGACAATGCGGGGAGGTCGAGGAAGACTGGTGGTAAGGGCGTCATCGTCTTCTGAAGGAGACCCGAGATGAAGAACGTCTACGTGTCGTTCCCGCAGGTCGGCGTCCCCGGGTCCGAGGCCGAGTTCCTCCAGCCGATCGCCGAGGAGCTGAGCGCGGCCCTCCAGGGCCCGAAGCCCTTCTCCATGTTCTACCGCGACCAGGTCGGCGCGGTGCGCGCCCTCATCGAGGACGTGGACGACTCCAACGCCGCGGCCCTCGCGGTCGCCACCGGGGTCTCCTCCGTCACGAGGGGGACCGCCTTCAAGGCCGTCGAGATCGACTCGGCGGGGACGAGGACGGAGCTCGCAGACCCCGTCATCGTGTAGGGACGGCGGTCGAGATGGTCGTTTCCCGACAGGAGGTCCGCATGGCTCCATCGAGGGGCGGGGACGGGCTGTCCGTCCTGAAGTCTGCCACCGGCGGCCTGCTCAAGTTCAACCCCCACCACGACGCCCACGGCAGGTTCTCCGAGGCCGAGGAAGCCGTCATCAGCACCATGGCGAACGTCCCCGAGGACGACCTCCGGCAGAGGGACGAGGACTTCATCCACCAGGCCGAGAAGGTCGGGCTCGTCGGGAAGCGCGGCTACTTCCTCAACTACGTCCCCAAGGCCAACTGGACGGGGGAGGAGCCGAAGGAGTGGTCGGAGATGAACCGCGAGATCGGGACCCTCGAGGGGAGGGCCAACGCCAACGTCAAGAAGTCCGAGAACAAGGACTTCTCCCGCGCGGACCAGGTGTTCTTCCTCTCCAGGGCGGCCGTCCACCGCGCCGCCGCCATCCAGATCGCGAAGAGGCGGGACAAGGTCTGGTCCAAGGCGCCCGCCGCGGAGCCCGCCGCCCCAGCCCCCGCGGCGCCCGAGAAGGACATGGGGGCCAAGGTCAAGATCCCCCGCGCCCTGGCCGAGGAGATGGCGAGCGCCACGGAGGCGTTCGGCTGGAGCGAGGAGGAGGAGTACAAGCTCGACCCGAAGAAGGTCAAGCAGTTCAAGGTCGGGGCCGTCCGCGACGCGGCGGCCGCGGGCCTCATCACGCAGGAAGAGGCGGGCGATATCATCGCCGGCCTGTGAGGAGCCACTCCATGGACAAGAACCCCTGGACCGGCCGACTCGCGGTCGAGGTGACCGGGAAGATGGGCGGGTGCTGCGTCGGGACGATCGTCAAGTGGCGCCCCCAGAACATCGGCGAGAAGAGGACCTGCTCCTACTGCGAGTCCTACCTCAAGACGATCCGGGCGGGAGAGGTCCTGTCCCCCGTCTTCACGGGAGGGATCCTGGAGCACCACCGCGAGGTGGCGGAGCCGGAGCTGACCATCGGGGGGCTCTACTTCGCCTCCGGCAGGTTCGCCTCCGAGGAGGCCGTGAGGAAGTGGATGGCCGACCGGGACATGGCAGGGGACGTCGCCAAGGTGGATGAGCACGCCTTCTACCTCCCCGTCGACGGCTCCCTCATGGCCGACTCCGTGCGGCTGGTCTGGGTCGCCCCCGGGGTCGTGGGCGAGATCGGGGTGTCGGAGAAGCAGGTCGCCGTTGGCGGCGGCCAGGCGTCCATGTCCTCCCCCGGGATCACGACCACGTCCATCGCGTCGGGAGGGGACCTCTTCCCGGCGCAGGGGCCCGCGGCCTCCGCGGCCGTGGTAGAGGGGGTGCCCTCCCTCATCCAGGGGATCACCGACGCGCAGGACGGGCACCAGCACGAGTACTTCCTGACGCCCGTGCCCGAGGTGGCCGGGTGGCGGGTCAAGTCCTTCACCTCCTTCAACAACGGGCACGCCCACATGATCGAGTGCGCCGTCGGGTCGGGCGGGGAGATCGACACCAGGACTGCCCCGGACCAGACACCGGTCGGGGGGCACGCGCACTCGCACCGGGTGGCGTGGCCGATCGGGAAGTCCGACGGGGGGGAGCCCGAGGGGCAGGACGCCGACTTCGTCCACAAGACCATGGGGGCCGTCGACGGCTTCTGCAAGGACGTGCTCGGCGGCGGGGCCATGCAGGCGATGAGCGACTTCAGGGCCAAGATGGACGGGGCGATCGAGCGCGCGAGGGGCGCGTCCCCCGGAGTCGCGCCGAGCGGGGAGGTCATCGACGCGGTCTCCGACGCGGCCGGGATGGGGAACCCCGGGAACGTCGAGTCCCTGGTCGAGTGGGTGGGGGAGAAGGGGTTCGACGGGTGCGTCGCGGCCATCAAGGGGAGCAGGCGCGCGAGCGAGGAGGTCGACGACCCCGTGAAGGTCTGCGGCTGGCTCAAGGGCCAGGCCAAGAAGAAGGGGAAGCTGGCCCCCGAGCACGCGTACGGGAAGAAGAAGGAGTGACCAGATGAACGAGGGACGCGACGTCTGGAGCGGCGGGAACATGTCGGAGAAGGGCGTCCAGGTCAACAAGTCCCTCCGCAGGGGCCTGGACATCCACCGCGGCTTCGAGCTCTTCCCGAAGAAGGTGAGGGCGTCCGAGGTCGACGGGGACCTGGCGGCGATCGGGGAGGCGCAGGAGTACGTCGACAAGGAGCGCAGGCTCCGCGCCGTCGGCGGCCCCTTCGCGTCCGGCGAGGCCGTCGAGAAGTCCATCGACCTCGACAAGGAAGGCAAGTTCCGCGAGGAGCTGCACCCCAGGCGCTCGGGAAAGTTCGCTCCGAAGGGGTCCGCATCCGTTGGCGCGAAGAAGCCGGAGGCGAAGAAGGTCGGGCACATGGGCATCCAGGACCCGAACTCCTCCGGGCAGGGATTCCACCCCGACCACGACAAGCACCCGTACCACCAGGCGCTCACCGACGCGGGGTTCAAGTACTCGCATTCGGTGACCGTGGTGCATCCGGGCGGGGACAGGGTTCTCCACCACGCCTACGGGGGCCCAGGCGACCTCGACGTCGGCGTCCACCAGGCTCTCGACGGCGGGAACTGGATGTGGGAGGGGGAGAAGGGCGGATCTGGCCGGATGACGAACGGCGGGGACGCCGAGTCCCTCGGGGAGTACCTCAAGCGCGGCAAGAGGTCGGTCGGGAAGGGCGTCGACGGGGGGGAGCCCTTCGGCAAGGAATGGTTGGCCGGGGTCGTCGGGGACATCGAGAAGGCCGCCAGCCCTTTCGTCGTTAGCCCCTCCGAGGGACCGGGACGGGAGGGGCGCGTCTCCAAGGACGAGATCGAGAAGGTCCTGAAGGACGCGGGGTGGGACAAGCTCCCGATCCCCGACAAGGCGAAGGAGGCCCTGGAGGACCTGATCTCCAACGGGGCGAGGCCCGCCTCGGAGTACACTGGGAAGATCATGGTCGAGCACGGCGTCGCCGAGGAGCCGCCCTCGTTCGTCAGGCCGAAGAAGATCAGCGTCGGGGACACCGTGATCCCCCTCGACTGGCGCGGGGTGTGCCTCCAGGGCGCGAAGTTCGACATGCCCTACGTGCCGAAAGCCGCCAAGGTCAAGAAGGTCTACATGGGGCCCGTGAAGGTGTCGAAGAACCCCTACCCGTTCGGCAGGATGCCGTCCGACATATCCAAGGTCGAGACGGTCACCGAGGACCGGATGTGGGGCCTGGACCTGGAGGGCGACGAGGTGGGGAAGGACGACGACACTTTTCCCTCCACGTTCCCGACGCGGGACACTACAATGGTACTTCGGATGGAGGCGCTGGCCTCCCCGGGTGGGGAAGTCAATCCGGGAGAGATGCAGCCCCGTTGACGCGCATACGGTATGCGCATTTCGGAGGGACCCATGAGCCTGAGCAGCTACGCGAGATCGGGGGCCGGGAAGGTGTCCAAGTCCCAGAGGGCGCGGGAGGGGGACGTCAACAAGCAGTTCACCCCGACCGGGCAGCCCCGCGTCCCGTCCAACATCCCCGGGTCCGGGCCGCAGGGCGTGCCCCCGGCGGAGCGGGACCAGATGGCCGCCTTCGCCAGGACCGGGAACGCGGACATGATCCCGAAGGTGGTCGCCGCCCAGACGGGCGAGGCCACCCACGGGCCCGCGCTGGCCGCCTCGCTCGCCAGGATGGGCGGGCAGGTCCGGCTGGCCCCCGGGCAGTTCCGCGCCTGGGCGCACCCGCAGGACCCGGCGCCGACGGCCTCGGACCAGGTCACGAGCAACCCGAAGAAGCCGGGATCGCTGCCGCCTCCGGCCCCGCCGGTGTACTAACCGGGGGGACGGTTCGGAGGGAAGCGCGATGCAGCGATACCTGCACAAGATCCTGTTGGCGTCCAACGTCGACGCGGCCGCCCTGAACTCCCTGGGGAAGGAGGGGTGGTGCCTCACGACCTCGGCGGGGGACCGCCTCTTCCTCGTGAAGATCGTCAACGAGGAGCCGGTCGGGGCGGCCCACGTCTGCTCGAACTGCGGGTCCTTCGGGGCCCTGAAGGACGTGGAGGGGGTGGGTCGGTGCCCCTCGTGGAACCTTCTCATGGCGGCCGGGGGCACGTGCAGCAAGTGGAGCCTCCGGGGGGACACCGAGAAGTCGGTCCCCGACGAGGTGAGCGCGTGGCACTGGATGCCGAGGACGGAGGTCGGGGAGAAGCGGATCGAGGCGGTCACGAGCCAGGTGGCCGGGATCGCCGCCCCGGAGCACAAGCACAGGGTCATGGTGATCCGCGCCAAGGACGGCTCCGTCGTGAGGGGCAAGACCGACGTGGTGAACGGGCACGACCACCCCGTCCTGGTCATGGGGATGGTCGAGGAGTCTGACGGGCACACCCACACATTCCTGCTTCCGCAGGAGTCGTGAAGGAGGGAGTGAGATGGGCAACTTCACCGGAAGCATGCAGGCCGGTCTCTCGACGAGCGACGGGATCAGCCTCTCGAAGACATCGAACGGGGTGGCCCTCGACGCCAAGGTCCTGCTCGACGACAACTTCGGGCCCGGGCCGGTGGTGGTGGACCTGGCCCCCCTGATCGCGTCCATCGCGGCCCCGAAGATGTTCCTCCTCCTCTGCGAGGGGGACGGGGCGCTGGTCGACATCGACAGCGTCGGGCCCTCGACCAAGGCGTTCAAGACGCTGCTCGGGGAGTTCTCCGCCACCCCCACGGGCGTGGGCGACATCGAGATCACGGCGAACGGGGCCTCGCAGAGGATCAGGTTCCTCTGCATGGGCGACTAACGCCCGTTCCCTGAAGGCAGTCCGTTTCCCAAAGATGGGAGGATCAGAGATGGGAACCTTCACTTCGAGCGGAACGATGGGCCTGTCGACGAGCGACGGGATCTCCCTGTCAAGGGTCGTCAACGGCGACGCCATGAACGCGAAGGCGCTGCTCGACGACAACTTCGGGGCCCCGGTGAGCGTCGACCTCGCCCCCCTCTGCGCCAGCATCGCGGACCCGAAGTGGGCGCTGCTGGTCTGCGACGGCGAGGGGGCGCAGATGAAGTTCGACGGAGCGGTCGCCTTCACGGTGAAGGCGGTCAAGGGGGCGATGTTCCAGTTCACGCCCAACAGCCCCGGCCCGTCGGGCGTCCTCGACCTGGAGCTCCAGACGAACGGGACCTCGACCCAGAGGATCCGGTTCCTCTGCACGGGCGACTAATGCCGGGCGGTGATGGAGCATGCGGACCCCCGAGTCTGCCAGGATGCGGCTCTTCACGGGGGGCCTGCGGTCCGATGAACGGGCCTCAGGCTCCCCGCTTGGTATTGGCCTCCTCGCCAACATGAGGTCCACCGCGGGGGGCCCCTCGTGGCCTACGGCCGAGCCCAAGGACGCCGACGCCGGGACGTGCGACATGATGTGCCGGTCGCTCCTCGGGGGCGAGGAGACACTGGTCGAGCCCATCGGGGTGGGGATCCACCGGCCGTACCGGGTGGAGTTCATGACGGGGATGGACTCCGGGCCGGTGACCACGAGGCGGGCGGCCCTCAAGACGATCCACTGCCAGTACGAGAACAAGAGGTACTGCGAGTCGGTCGACCTGGACGTGACGGGGCCGGAGAGGGAGCTGGTATCCTTCGAGCTGGACCGCCTGTTCGGGTTCGACCTCGTCCCGCCGACGGTGGGGAGGGAGATCTCCAAGGTCGGGTACGGGAGCGTCCAGGCCTGGGTGGACCGCCCGACGGCGTGGAAGTGGATCGACAAGGGGTACGACTACCGGGAGGACAGGACGAACCCGTGGCTGCACCGCCTGGCGGCGTTCGACTTCATCCGGGGCGAGATCGACCGCCACGCGAACAACTGGATCATGGACGAGCAGCGCCGGGTCTACGCGATCGACAACGGCTACTCCATCGTGAAGGGCGACGACAGGAAGTGGCTCCGGTCGAGCGCCGGGAAGCACCTGGTGGGGACGCCGGTACACCCGGGGGTCGCGGTGGAGATCAAGGCGATCGACGAGGACGCGGCCTTCGACATCGTGGACAGGAGGCGGTTCAAGAGCGGGGAGGCCGACGGCGTCGTCAAGAGGATCAGGGAGCTGAAGGGCCTGACGGAATGGCGGAAGCTCGGCGAGAAGTGGTAGGGCGGAAGAGGCCCGTGGTGGCCGTCGACCTGGACGGAACGGTCCTGTCCGAGGACGACGAGTCGCCCCTCCCAGGCGCCACGGAGGCCCTGCGGTACCTGATGAAGGCCGGGTGGCGGGTCGTCGTCTGGACCCACAGGTCCGACCTCGGGGAGGTCAGGCGGCTGCTCGAGAAGAACAGGATCCCGTTCGACCACATCAACGAGGACCCGGAGACGGACGCCGAGGGGTACTCCAGGAAGGTCTTCTTCGACGCGACGGTGGACGACAAGGCGGTCCCGTTCGCCGGGAACTGGGCGGCCACCGTGGAGGAGCTCGAGGGGAGGAGGAGGGGGCTGGGGCTCGGGGGGGAGGCGAAGGTGCGGATCATGTCCGCGGGGTCGGAGGAGCCGGTCGCCGTGTTCTCCCTGCGGGGCGGGGTGGCGGTGGAGGAAACTGGCACGACGAGCAGGGTCGTCTTGGGTATGATGAAGGACGGCATCATGTCGGAGGACGGTAAGGTGGTTCGCCCCGGCGACGGGGAGATGTTCCTGAAGGCGCTCTCGGCCGTTCGAGGCACGTACCTCTGGGCCGAGGCACATTGAGCAAGAGGAGGTCACCATGCCTGCTGGCGGCGGCGATCCGAAGGTCATCGGGGACGGGAACGTCGTGAAGATCCGTCCCGAGTTCACCCGGGGCAACTGCGACGTGTGGGACCTGCGCGACGTGGTCGTGGCGCTGCTCGAGGAGCGCGAGGATCTCCGGGCGGCGGTCGCGGCGAACATGAACTACGCCGACTTCCAGACGGCGGTCGCGGCCCTGCCCCGCTGGGTGCAGATCATCGACTCCCTCAACAACAACCCGTAGCACGGGGGCGTCGGGGGGAGGCCGAGATGGAGCCCAAGCAGCCCGTCGTGTGGCCGGTAGTCCAGCCCGGCCTTCCCCCCTTCCCCGCGATCCGTGCGGTGGTCCAGGTCCGACGGAAGGTCTCCGCCGCCTTGCGCCGAAGCGGAAGCGGGGGGTCGATGGCCTCGTTGGGAACAGTGCGTCAGGGGGATGTCGGCGTCGTCTTCGAGATCACGATCGTGGACGAGGGCGGCGCCGTGGACATCAGCAACGCGGCCACGAGGTACATCGTCTTCGGAAGGCCCGTGGTAGGGTGGTTCTCTCGCCTGGCGGACTTCTCGACCGACGGGAAGGACGGGAAGATCCGGTACAAGACCCAGCCCGGAGACCTCGACGCCCCGGGGGAGTGGCGTCTCCAGGGGCGGGTCGGCCTCCCCACCTTCGTCGACGAGTTCCACACCGAGATGGCCACGTTCTTCGCGGAGCCCGTCATCGAGGAGATGAATAGGGCGTAGACTTTTGTCTGGTGCCATAGATGGGCGTCAGGAACATCTGCGGCGGCATCGACGGCGGAGTCACCGGACCTACTGGTCCGACCGGTCCGTTCGGTGGCCCCACTGGTCCGACCGGACCCACCGGCCCCACGGGGATGACCGGCCTCACCGGTCCCGGCATCACCGGGACGGGTGCCACGGGGCCGTCGGGTTCGACTGGTGCCGCTGGTCCGACGGGCGCTGGGATCACGGGACCCACGGGGTTGACCGGGACATCTGGTCTCACGGGCCCGACTGGGGACACGGGAAGCAGGGGGCCGACGGGCACGGGGACCATCGGTCCGACAGGTCCTTCGGGCGTCGGTGTGACGGGTCCCACTGGCCCGGCAGGGACGGGGGTCACGGGGCCCACGGGTGCCACGGGGACGGGCATGACGGGTCCAACCGGACCCGCTGGAGGGCCGACAGGTGCAACCGGACAACCTGGCCCGAGCGGACCTGCCGGGCCCACCGGGACAGGGACTCGCGGGCCCACGGGTCCTACTGGAATGGGAATCACAGGTCCCACCGGACCTGCTGGAACGGGAACACAAGGCCCGACTGGTTCTACGGGTACTCCGGGATCTCCGGGGGCAACCGGGCCAACGGGTGCTACGGGAGACCCTGGTACTCCGGGGGCAACAGGTCCGACAGGAGATCCGGGCACTCCGGGCACAACGGGACCGACAGGAACAGGAACTCGCGGTCCGACAGGATTGACAGGCCCCACTGGTACGGGAACCCGTGGTCCTACCGGAGCGACTGGTCTTACGGGTTCGACTGGAACGGGAACGAGAGGCCCCACTGGGCCTACTGGACCAACGGGAACTGGTTGGCAGGGGCCTACTGGACCCACCGGGACAGGAACTCGTGGTCCGACAGGACCAACGGGTGATTCTGGCGTTGGACCCACCGGACCCACCGGAACAGGTACTCGCGGACCAACGGGTCCGACTGGTGATCCGGGCACCGTTGGTCCTTCAGGTCCAACGGGGACGGGTACTCGCGGTCCTACCGGACCCACTGGAGATCCGGGGACGCCTGGGCTTACCGGGCCAACGGGTACTGGGACCATCGGCCCCACGGGACCGACGGGCATTGGAACCAGGGGTCCGACAGGACCGACTGGTCCTACCGGAACAGGCACCCGAGGCCCGACTGGACCCACGGGAGATGGTGGAACAGTCGGACCTACTGGCCCAACGGGGACAGGTACTCGCGGGCCGACCGGCCCGACAGGGCCTACCGGTACCGGAACCAGGGGGCCGACCGGGTCTCCTGGAACCACGGGACCGACTGGCCCCAGCGGATCGGGATTCACCGGCCCGACAGGTCCGACTGGACCTTCCGGAACCGGCCCCACCGGGCCTGCTGGCCCTCCTGGACCCACGGGGAATACGGGGCCGAGCGGCGATACTGGTCCTTCGGGGGGTACTGGCCCCACGGGGATCGGTGGAGGACCGACCGGACCCACGGGCGATACGGGAACGCGGGGTCTGACAGGCCCGACCGGAACAGGCACCAGGGGTCCGACAGGCCCCACAGGGCCTACCGGAACCGGGACGAGAGGCCCCACAGGACCGACCGGAGACACGGGAACCGTTGGACCTGCAGGCCCCACCGGAACAGGTGTGCAGGGGCCGACCGGACCCACCGGACCCACCGGGACCGGTACGCAAGGACCGACGGGGGACACTGGCCTGACGGGGACCGGGATCACGGGTCCGACAGGTACGGGGATCCAAGGCCCGACAGGGCCGACCGGAACGGGAACTCAGGGACCGGCTGGTCCTACTGGAGACACGGGGACCATCGGACCCGCTGGTCCCACGGGGGACACCGGAACCCAAGGCCCGGCAGGGCCGACAGGCACCGGGGTCCAGGGTCCGACAGGGCCGACAGGGACGGGGACACAAGGTCCGACCGGCCCCACGGGGGACCAGGGCACCGCCGGTCCCGCCGGACCGACAGGTCCGACGGGTGACACGGGAGCGTTCTCCAAGGGGACGGCGTTCCCCGGAGCCCCTGCCGACGGCGACCACTTCTACCGCACCGACCTCGACGCCCTTTTCCACTACGACAGCGGCAGGGGGAAGTGGCTGGGCGAGCTGGAGACGGAGGGGGGCGGCAGGAACGGGGTGCAGACATCCGGGTCCTACGCTCGGCGGTTCGACGGGATGGCGTACTCCGCCGCTCTCGGCGTCTACCTCCCGTACGATGTCACCATTGTCGGGATCACCTGGGCGATGAGCGCGGGTGTCGTGGGCACTTGGGAAGCGAGGAGGAGCGGGGTGGCGGCGGCGTCCAAGGCCACGGGCGGGGCCGCGTCCGGGGCGGACATGACCCTGAACGGGGACTTCAACGTCGGCGGGATCTTCTCCATCTACTGGAACTCGGCGAACAACTGTACCGACCCGCAGGTTCGCGTCTACTTCCGTAGGCGGGCGACATAATGGCAAGAAGTATCATCTTCGTGAACGACAGCGGCTCTCCTTGGAACCTTATGAGGTTCGGGGGAATCGTCGTTCCCGCCACGGGAATCTACAACGCGACCGAGGTGGTTACAGATGACGAGCTGATCAACGCGATCCAGAAGGGGCTGGGGGCGGAGTTCGACTCGACTCACTACCTCAGGATCAATGGGGTCGACAAAACCGCTGCGGAGTCTCAGGGTTATGGGTCGCCGGATCAGCCGGGAGGGTACCCAACCCTCAACTCCTCGACGAATATCACGGACGGCCAGCATGGAAGCAGGGGTGGGGGATCTCTCCATACGGTAGCCGTGGCCGGTGTCTCGCCCGGTTTCCTCGGGGCCGATGACAAGACCAAGCTGGACGCGACAGGGGTTTTGACCAGTACGGCTCCGGTCAATGTTACGAAAGCCACCGCTGACAAGGGAGTGTCGATAGAGGCTTCGCGGCAGGATCACAAGCACGACATCACCACGGCAGCGGCGGTGGAGCTCACGGATTCGACTAACGCTGAGGGTGGCGCGACATCACTGGCCCGCTCGAACCATACGCACGGCCACGGGAACAGGGGCGGGGGAAGCCTTCATGCCGCAGCCACGGGGTCTGTCAACGGCTTCATGTCGGCGGCGGACAAGGCGAAGATGGACACGGTCGTTGCCGGAGCTCGCCCACAGATCTCGGTGTCGATGGGCGACAGCAACGGTCCTGGGGTGAACACGTCCAGCCAAACCCCGACGATCATTCGCTACGCCATCTACCGTGGGACGGGGGCATGGACTCCAACCTCGTTCAAGATCATCGCACAAACGTCGAACACGCAGCTCGGGTACTGCGACCTCTACGACGTGACCAACGGCAACGTCCTCGCGACGCTCTCGTTCTCGGGGAACACCGTGCAGTTGATCTCGGGAACGACCTTCGCAAACCTCCCCGCTGGGGAGGTGATGCTCGCTATCCGGGCATATCGCGGCGGTAGCGCGACCACCGTTTCGATCTATTTCGCATTGATGACTTCCAACTGATAGAGGGGCAGACCGATGATTCTTCACAAGTACTATATGTACTGCGACGACTGCGACTCGGCGAGGTACACGGAATTCAAGCCCGAGGAAGAGGGTCTGCCTACGGTCTGCCCCTACAACGCGGCCCACACGAACATCCGAGATGTCTCCATCGTGGCGACGGAGACCACAGACCCCATGCCGGTCAGGATCCAGGACGTGGAAGACCTCGATCCGACTCTCGCCAGGTCGAAGGTCAAGGGGATCAACTTCGACGCCCCGGCGGGGTGGACGAAGCATGGGGTGTCGTTCCCGTACCAGACCAACATCCTGTGCGGCAAGGGCTATGGGGGGTTCTGCGAGGACGGGGACATCGTCGAGTTCTCCATCGACCCCCAGCAAGTCGGGGCGATGACCGCCCCAGCAGTTCAGGGTGCCAAGGTCCTCAACGTCTACCTCCCCGACGAGGCGTGGGCGGTGCTTCTGAGGGGCATGTGGCTCCAGTTCGACCGGAACCCTGGAGCGGAGCCTGCGCCCGACTCCACGCATCCCGGCGATGACGAGTACGAGATCGCGGACTTCGACTCCGTGGCCGGGACGATCACCCTGCGGACGGGGCTGGCGACGGCCCTCTCCGGCGGGGACGCGGTGTTCATGGTCGTGAAGTACGCGGAGGACATCGAGATCCAGAACAAGGAGCTGGTGGATGTCGGTGCGGACACCGCTGGTTCCGCGTCCCTCCCCGCGAACGCGGTATTCAACGTGTGGTTCTACAACGCTGGGCTCGCGCAGAAGCGGGTGAGGTTCCGCCTCTCCTTCAAGTACGGCCCGGTGGCGCAGTGACGGGGCGTAGGTTACGCCCTACAACGTCCGAGTGAGAGGACGGCATGAGCAACGTCATGTTGCACGTTCACCCCTGTTGCCTCGATCGAGGCTCGGTACCCTTCTTCGTTGTGGAAATGTCCGCCGCCTTCCCGCAGTTCTTCCATACTTTCCTTTGCCTCGAAGACCGGGAGGATCGGGGCGCGGTTCAGATGCTCAACGACGCGGGGATTCGGGTCTTCCACGGCCCCCTGACCAGGGAGGTTGTCGAGTCCATCGACCCCTCCATCGTCGTTCTGCATGATGTCGGAGGCGACGCGGCGGAGGGCAAGCCCCCGTGGGGCTGGCTGCGGAGGTGGCCGACGATCAGTTGGCACCACAGCGCGGTCAGGCCGACGATCCCATGCGACCTCCATGTCTTCGCATCCGAGGCCGTGAGGGGCCGCTACGAGAACCTCGTCAAGAGCGGCTTCGTCTCACGGTGGGCTACCATCCCGGTCGACGTCCACGACACGGCGGGGCCGTGGTTCCACAGGAAGACGGACGCCGGGAACATCTCGGCGGTGAGGGACGGGCTTTCGCCGTGGGTCATCGGCACCATCCTGAACTCGGCCTCCTTCCCCGCTATTCCCTCCAGGGAATCTGTTCTGTCGTCCGTATGGGATGGACGCAGACCGTCCCTGCCGATGGGGGTGGTCGTCGGGTGCGGAAGTGAACAGGAATGGATGCTTCCATGGTGGTGGGAGCACTACTCCAGGCACAACCCCCTGCCTGTTCTGTTCATCGACATGGGCTTTGGCGAGAAGGCCATGACCGACCGGGCGCGGGAGTGGTGCGCGAGCAAGGGAATCTTGGGGGAGCTGCATGTCCCCATGGATGGGTGGTTCCAGAAGCCATTCGCCCTCGCTCAGACCATATTCGAGGAGAGCGTCTGGACAGATGTGGATGTAGAGATCCGGGGGTCACTGGACCCCATCTTCCACCAATGCAAGCACGGCCTCGCGGCGGCAGAAGACCCCTACTATCGCTTCAGCAAGGGTCCGGTATCCCTCAACTCTGGCGTCCTGGCCTTCAAGTTCGGGAACAAGATGATCTCCGAATGGTGCTCGACGATTTCACGGGAAGGGAAGAACTACCGGGACGACCAAGTCATCCTCAATGTCCTGGCGCACCGGAACCCCGGCAGCGTGGGCTTCATGCCCAGGGAGTTCAACTGGCTCCGCCTCGACGGGGACGCCAACCCCGATGCTGTATGCGTCCATTGGACGGGCGGCAGGGGCAAGGAGATCATCAGGGCCAAGATGGACGGGAAGTACCTCCGGGAGCACTTCATCGCGGATCTTGCCAACACCCTTGGGTGGAAGTCTGGTCTGGAGATCGGAACTTGGAGAGGGCGGACCTTCCTCTACCTTTTGAAGACATGCCCCAAGTTGACCATGACCACCATCGACCTCTGGGAGCCCCAGCCCGATAACCATGGGCCGGAGAAGTACACGCTGGAAGAGGGTGAGCGGTGGGATCACGTGAAGAACGAGGAGTTCGTCCGATCCGAGGCCGCGAAGTATGGGGCGCGGGCGGTGATCCTCAAGGGCAACAGCCGAGAGATTGTCCCGATTCTGGACGGAGGATTCGACTTCGCTTTTGTGGATGGGGACCACGGATCCGAGGCGGTAGAGGCCGATATCCGAAACGCTCTGTGGAAGTTGAATCTCAATGGGATTTTGTTTGGGCACGACATCAACTGGCCGTCGGTCAAGACGGTGGTGACGAAGATGTTCCCGAGATTCCTGTTGGGACCGGACAACGTCTGGTACGTTCGGGTCAGGGATGTCTTCGGACCCCAGGGATGCCCGGTTGGAGCCGCCGGTGTTGACGGCCCCGCTGTGGCGTGAGGGAGAGACATGTTTTACCGATTCGGGAAGAACGACGTTCGGCTGGCGATAGACATCGACGATCTGTTCCTGGGAGAGGAGTGCGTCATCGCAGGGGGAGCCCCTTCGCTCGCGGACTTCGCGGCGAAGGCGATCGGCCTGCGGGTGCGCGTTCCTGTGCTCGCGATCAACAACGCGGCCACGGTCATCCGGTCGACCATGTGGGTAGGCGGGGACAAGCCCGTATGCTATGATCCGAGCATCTTGATTGACCCGACGATCATGAAGTTCGGTATCATCAGCAGGCGGAAGTTCGAGGTTCTCGAACGCCCCTGGCAGGAGTGGCCTAACACGTTCTTCTTCGGGACCAAGGAAGGATTCAATTCATCCAACCTACTGAACCGAGACCGAGACCTGGTGTGGTGGAAGAACACCTTCTTCATCGCCCTCCAGCTCGCGTACAGGCTGGGGTTCCGAACGGTGTACCTGGCCGGGTGCGGGTTCAAGATGTCCAAGGAGCAGCAATACGCGTGGGAGACGAACTTGGACGACGGCGAGGTGAGCCAGAACCGGAGGCTGTACGGGGATTCGGTGCGGCAGTTGAAGGGTCTCCTCCCCCATTTCCAAGAGAGGGGTCTCCGGGTGGTCAGCGCAACGCCCGAGTCCCTTGCGAACGAGTTCCTGCCATACGAGAGCGCGGACACGGTCTTGAAGCGATTCGAGGATCGGTATCCGAAGGTCGATACCAAGGTTCTACCCCACAGTTCCAAGGTGACAGACGTGAAGGCCAGTTTAGGTTAGATAACTTGTTATCCATCTACCCGCTGCGGTAGAATTGGAGAAGATTCGGAGGGCGAGATGGCAGCGAAAGAGATGCGGTTGACGAGGGAGGAAATTCTGGGAGAGCTCCAACGCATCCACCGCCTCTTCGACGCATGGGTGGAGATGGAAAGCAATGGGTCAGGAAGACATTCTGAAGCAGATTTTGGAGGCGTTGAGGCGTCTGGAGCGGGGTCTTCCCCAGGACGATCCTCAATCCCGATCTGCTTCTTCACGACCGGTAGACCCCCGGGTAACGGAACAGTTTCCGAAGATCGAGCTGGCGATCAAGGCGGAGATCGAGAGGCATTCCGAAAAGTGCGCTACGGCCACGAAGGAAAGAACGGCGGACAGGATTAACCCCCTGATCGAGAGCATCAAGACGATTGAGGGAAGGCTTGTTGAACTGAAGAAGGACTTGGGCATCAAGATCAACGGGGTGAGGGACGACGCGACCAAGACTGCCACCGGTTCCGTTTCTTCTATCACGGAGAAGGTCGATACCCTCATGGAAGCCATGATCGGTACGGACAAGGAGCCGGGCTTATCGGAGAAGGTCAGAGATCTGGGGCAGTGGGTGGAGGCGGAGGAGAAGCGGAGGGAGAACGAGAAGGAGAAGTCAAGGTTCAACATCGGAACCTGGCTCACGGTCATCGGGATCTTGGTGGCGATTGGATTGGGTCTCTGGGCCGGTCTTAAGTAGGTGAAGCATGGCTGGAGTAGACCCCGCTTTCGTCGGAAGTGTCTTCAACGCCCTCCCCCTCGACCGGATGATCACCATCCCCTTGATGGCGATGGTGCAGGCCCAGGTCCAGGCGAGCAAAGCCTACGTGGACTTCCTCCTGGCCGTCTGCATCAAGGACGGGAAGGCCGTCGCGGTCCAGTTCGACTACGACGAGACCCTGACCGACGCGCAGGGGAACATCACGGGGGTCGCGAAGCGGACGATCCGGGTGCCCCTCATGGCGGCCGTGGTCCACCCCTGCATCTGCATCGAGGAGGGGACCATCGACTTCGAGCTGACGGTCTCCCAGGCGGAGGAGGAGAAGTCCGCGACGGCCGGGGAGGCGACCCTCGAAGCCACGGTGGGGTGGGGGCCGTTCAAGGTGAGCGTCCACGGGTCCCTCTCCCACAAGAGCGAGCAGACCCGGAAGACCGACACGCGGGCCAAGTACACCATCCACATCACGGCCAAGCGCCAGCCCGCGCCAGAGGGCCTCCAGAGGGTGATCGACCACCTGGTGGACGCGGCGACGAGGCCGGGGACCCTGCCCGCGAACGCGGAGCCCAAGAAGCCGGAGAGCCTCGTGAACGAGGTCCCCCCGCCGGAGGCTCCGAAGCCGTAGAAGGTGATCCTTGGGGATCTTCGACTGGTTCAAGGGGGAGCCCGCCCGCAGGCACAACCTGACGGACATCACCCGTGGGATGCAGCACGCCGCGAGCACCACGACGGCGATGCTGGGCGAGCAGTTCCTGCACCTCATCAACCAGTACTTCGACAAGGAGAGGGACGGCACCCTCCGGGCCAAGGTCGCGAAGATCGAGGTGTCGCCGGGCCAGGAGATCCAGGTCCCCCTCATATCCCTCGTCCAGCCAAGCGCGATCGTCCTCAAGAAGCTCCGCCTCCGCATGTCGGTGAGGATCGAGGACGCCGAGGTCAAGATGGCGGCGAGGGACCTGATGGGAAACTCCGAGGCGACCCGCCTCTCCTTCAAGGTGAGCATGGCCCCGCAGACGGGGTTCCTGGGAAGGCGCTCCGACATCACGGACATCGAGATGACGTTCGAGGGTGTCGACGCCCCCGAGGGCATCATGCGCCTGATCGAGGAGCACACGAACTCCATCGTCCCGAGGAGGAAGTCGGAGGCCAAGCCGTGAGAGTGCGACTCGTGTTCGCCAGGAAGGACGACTCGATCATCTCCAGGGCGATCTGCTGGTTCAGCCAGCGGAGGCGGGCGCCCGAGCGGAGGTGCTCCCATGTCATGGTGAAGTTCCAGCCGGGCGGGGTCTACGAGGGGGACTGGGCCTGCTTCGAGGCGATGGAACGAGGGGTGTGGGCGAGCCCCTACGACGTGGCCCTTGGGAAGCAGACCGTGGTGGCGGAGTTCGAGGCCGTGGTCTCGGACGACGCTGCCTACAAGGCCATGCGGGTCGCGCTCAACCGCTACCTCTCCTGGTACTACGACTTCTACGGGATCGGCCTCTGGGCCGTCTGGATCCTGGCGAGGCGGTGGTTCTGGACGCCCCTCCACTGGCTCGGGGTAACCTTCCGGCCGGGGACGGCGAGCAAGGCGCTGTTCTGCTCCGGGCTCGCCCTCCAGGTCGTCAAACTCATGGAGCAGATGGACCCGTCGGCCGACCTCGGGATGAGGGGCCTGACCGCCAGGACGTCCACACCGCAGAACGAGATCGACGTCTGCTTCGACAGCCCGAAGGGGTGGAGGGAGGTCAAGACGGAGGAGAGGCTCCAGGAGGCCCTCTCCGCCAAACCTTGACGCAAACGACGCGGGGGGATACGTTAGGATTGTCTTTTGGGGAGTCGACGATGGGAGCCTCCGAAGGGACCTACCAGCCGGAACGCGGCTTCATGAGCGGGGCCGGGGACTTCGAGATCGTGGCGGGGGCGCGGTACCACCCCTACCGCCTCGCCACGATCCTCTGGGAGCGCAAGAATGTCACCCCGGTCGACATCTTCATCGAGGTGCTCGACGGGGACAAGGTCTACGGGGTCGACCAGGTGCTCGGCTGCGCCTGCAAGCTCTACGCGTGGCCGAACTCCGCGAGTCCCTTTCATGTCTGTCTCGTGCCTGACATGCGGGTGCGGTTCCGAGTGACCGGGGCCGTTGCCGGTGAGGTGCAGTCCGCCGTCATCGTGTGGGCGGAGCTGGGGGCCATCTGACCCAAGGTTTGGGGGATACCATGGAAGAAGGGATCAAGGAGACGCTCGGGGAGGCCCTGGTGGCCAAGGACGTCGGGCCCGAGAGCCTGGAGAGCATGGTGAAGGTTCTCCTCATCGGGGGCAACGACGTCGAGAAGGCGCGGAAGGAGGGCGGAGGCGACGAGGCCACGCCGGTCTCGAAGCAGCTCGGGGACTTCCAGCAGATAGTCGGGGAGTTCGTCCCGCCGCCGTTCAACCCCGGAATCTGGGCGCAGACACTCAAGATCAACACACGCCTCGCCAGGTGCATCCGGTCGTTCGCGAGGAACACCGTCGGGCTCGGGTGGGCCATCGAGCCGGTCCACACGATCACGGAGGAGACGCCGGAGGAGGACAAGAAGGCGGTCGCGGAGCAGACCGAGGCCCTCCGGAAGTTCTTCGGCTACCCGAACCCGCTGATGCCGCTCACCGAGATCTTCTACCTGGAGAAGGTGGACGAGGAGGCGACGGGCAACGGGTACGTCGAGGTGGTGAGGAACAACGCGGGAAGGATCGTCCGGATGTTCCACGTGCCGTCGGTGACCATCCGCAAGCGGATCATCAAGGAGGGGAACCAGAGCGTGGTCTCCGGCTTCGTCCAGATCCGCGGGAGCCAGAAGAGGTACTTCAAGGACTTCGGGGACAAAAAGGTCGTGGACGCGTTCTCGGGTAAGGCCTACGAGGGCCAGGGCGCGCTCCCGGCAGAAAAGCGGGCCACCGAGATCCTGCACTTCCTCATCTACGACCCGGGCAGCTCCTACTACGGGGCCCCGAGGTACACGCCCGCGGCGACGGCCATCGCCGGGAACCGACAGGCGGCCATCAGGAACGTCAACTTCTTCGAGAACGACGCGGTCCCGCGCATGGCCCTCCTCGTGTCCGGCGGCAGGGTCAGCGGCGAGTCCATGCAGCAGATCGAGGACTTCGTCCGGGCCAAGGGGCGCGGGGTGGAGAACGCGCACCGCGTCATGATCGTCCAGGTCGAGCCCCTCAAGGTCGGGTTCCAGCAGCAGAACAAGGTCCAGGTCGAGCTGAAGCCCCTGACCGTCGGGGTCACCGAGGACGCCTCCTTCTCGCAGTACCGAGAGGCGAACGACGAGGAGGTCCGCGAGATCTTCGGGCTCGGGCAGATCTTCTTCAAGGCCGAGGGCGCGAACAGGGCGAACGCCCAGGTGTCGAGGGAGATCACCAACGAGCAGGAGCTGGAGCCGGACCGCCTGTCGAAGGAGTACGTGATCAACCAGACCATCGTCGAGGACATCCTCTTCCAGCTCATGGGGGCGACGGGCGACGAGACGGACGAGGAGGTCGAGGAGTTCAGGAAGAAGGTCCACGTCCGGTTCCGCTTCGCCAGGCTCACGCTGACCGACCCGCTCGACGAGGCGAGGATGAACCAGATCTACGCATCCCTCGGCGCCATCACGCCGAACGAGATGCGGGAGAGCATGGGCAAGGCACCGTACCCGAAGGACTACTTCTTCGCGGACAAGCCCCTCGCCATCGCCATGGCCGAGCTCACCGCGGGGCTCGCCCTGGCGATCTCGCAGAAGGAGGAGGAGGCGCCGCCGCAGCAGGGGATGCCCGGCATGGCCCCCGGCATGGAGGAGCAGCCCGGGGGGGAGCCCGCGCCCGACTGGTACGACGAGGGAGGGGAGGAGGGCGGGGAGCCCGCCGAGGAGGGCGGGGAGCCGCTGCCGGACTGGTGGGAGGGGCAGAGGAGGGAGCGGCTCGGGTCGGTCCCGCCCGCCGCGGGGCAGCCGCCGGTTCCTGGGACGCTGCCGCTGCCGCCGCCGACCGGGCTGCCCGGGGCGCAGAACGCCCCCGGCATGGAGACGCTCCCCCAGCCGGGCTCCTTCCAGAAGCCGCCGAGGAAGCCGAGGGTGCCGAAACCAACGAAGGGTATTGCGTCCCTCCACGGGGCGCGGGTATCATCGAGGAAGTACAAGTCTCTTACGCCGGATCCCCGAGCGATGGGGATCCTGATGGAGCTCATGAGCGACGTGCGGAGGTTCGCCCTCTCCGGGGCGGGCCTCTCGGGGGGAGAAGGAAATGGACAAGACCGCTGAGGCGACGGACGTCCGCAACGACGTGCAGTTCTCCTTCGACGCGGTGTGCGAGAAGGCGTGGCAGGACGACAAGGGAAAGATGTTCGTCAGGGCCGTGGCCTCCGACGACCGTCTCGACCTCCAGCGCGACCGCATGAGCAACACCGCCCTGAGGAAGATGGCCGACGCGGCCAAGGCCGGCGTCCCCTTCCTGGAGACGCACCGCTCCGTGTTCGAGTTCGGGCGCACGGTGGGCGGGGACGTGGTGGACTTCGAGGAGGGCGGGAAGAAGGTCCAGAAGTTCGTGGTGGACGTGGAGCTGGACGGGGACTTCCCCCAGGCCAGGAAGCTCTTCAAGGAGGTGGCCGGGAAGACCTGCAAGCGCCAGCTCTCCATCGGCGGGAAGCTGAACCTCAAGAACAAGGAGTCCGTCCACGTCGAGATGACGCCGACCGGGCTCGCCCGCACGATCAACGACCTCGACCTCGACCACATCGCCTCGACGCGGGAGAGCCAGGCGGCCAACCCGAGGACCTCCTTCACCGAGGCGATCTCGAAGGCGATCGACGAACATGAAAAAGGTCTTGCAAAAGAAATTGGGGGCGATCACAATGTACCGCAGATCCAGTTTTCACCTGAGGTGCTGGCTGCTTTCAAGCAGGTGGTCGAGATGGCCAAAGTTGGAGGCATGAACATGGATAAGGTTCCGGAGACCCCGGCCACTCCGGCGACGCCCATGACGCCCGCCGAAACTCCCACGACTCCCGCGACCCCCGCGACCCCGAGCGAGACGGCCCCGGCCACCGAGGTCGCCTCCGAGAAGTGCGCGAAGGCCGCGACTCCCCGTAACACCGAGACCCCGAAGTCCCCGAAGACCCAGCCGGAGCAGGAGGCAGCCATGCCCGAGTCCAAGAAGTACGGACAGATGAAGGGCAGGGACGCCGCGACCGCCTGCGACCTCGCCAACGACATCGCGATCCTTCTCGCGAAGAAGAAGCCCTTCCCCGGCGCGGCCACCCCGTTCGGGTCCGAGGGGGAGAGCTCCGAGGACTCCGAGGAGATGACCGAGGAGGAGAAGGCGGTCGTCGACTCCCTGTGGGCGACGCGCTTCGTCCTCGCGAAGGCCGTCTCCGGGGCGAGGCTCGGCGACGGGGAGAAGGCGTCCGTCTCCGACATCGTCGGTGCGGGCCCGTACGCCCCGCGCTCCGGCGCGAAGGGAACCAAGGGCCCGTTCATCCCCGACAAGGCCCCGAAGTCCGACACCACGGACATGGGCACGAGCGGGGTGACCGACCACCGCAGGAACATCCAGGTCGGGGGCGAGATCAAGCCGACCGCCCCCACGGCGAAGTCGGCGCTGGACTTCACCCTCGACCAGCTCGAGGCGGCGAAGAAGATCCCGGCCGACCTCTCCACCTTCGGGAAGGCCCTGGGCGAGGAGATCGTCTCCAGGAACACCGAGATCACGAAGTCCATCATCGAGATGGTCGTCGAGAAGATGGCCACCGAGAGCGCGAGGTCCTCCACCGAGATCCAGAAGTCGGTCGAGGGGCTCGGGGACGTGGTCAACGACACCGCCAGGAAGATGGCCGCGATGGAGTCCCGGATCTCCAGGGTGGAGAAGGCCGGGGGCGTGAGCCAGAGCGGGCCGAAGGGCAAGGAAGACGTCGCCCCCGAGCGCGGGCGCAGGGGCGGAGTGTGGGGCGGCCTCTTCAACAGGGCCGCCGGGGACGCGCTGGCGAGGTACTAAGAGTCCGGCACGAGGAAGGTCGCCCCCGTTCGGGGCATCAGATTTAGAAAAGAGGAGGATTCATGGAGACGGCCGCTCAGGGAAGAGGGGTCGGCGGGCTGAACGAGGAGATGATCGAGAAGACGATCACCACGGGCGACCTGCTGACAGGCGGTTTGCTGAACCCGATCCAGCAGACCCAGTTCATCACCCTCGTCAAGAAGTTCTCGGTGCTCCTGCCCATCAGCCGCTTCATCCGGATGCCGCGGCCGCTGATGGACGTGGACAAGCTCTGGATCGGGGAACCGGTCACGGAGTCCGTGGACGAGGCGACGGACACTGGCAACCTGGCCCGCGCCAAGTTCCAGCGCATCGTCCTCCGCGCCCAGAAGGTGCGGAGCGCCTGGAACATCACCACCGAGGTGCTCCAGGGGAACATCGAGCAGAACGAGTTCGAGCAGACCGTGATGAACACCATGGTCGAGAGGATCTCGACCGACCTCGAAGACCTCGCCATCAACGGCGACACCACCACGGTCGGGACCACGCCCCGCGACCGCCTGCTCCGCCGCCTCAACGGCTGGAACGTGGCGTCCGAGGGGGCGCACATCCTGGACGCCAAGGGGTCGAGCATCCAGAAGGGGCTCTTCTCCGAGATGAAGCGCCGGATGCCGAAGCAGTACAAGAACGACCCCGGCCTGCGCTGGCTGGTGGGCGACGCCATCGCCACCGACTGGGCGGACGTGGTCTCCGACCGCGGCACGATCCTCGGCGACGCCGCCCTCCAGGGCGCCGAGATGGCCCCGCTGGGCACCCCGATGATCCGCGTCCCGCTGATCCCGGACGACGCCCCGATCACCATCCTCCAGGCGACCCGCGGCGAGTTCCTGGGCGCGGAGTTCGGCCCGTTCGTCATCTCCTCGACGAACGACACGATCAAGATGCAGGTGGACGGCGCCCCGGGCCCCGGAGTCACGATCGTGCTGACCCACGGGACGCTGAACACGGTCGAGGTCGCCAGGCAGATCAACGCCGCCCTGAAGGCCGCGATCGCCACCCTCGTCCAGGACGTGGCCCGCGACGACCGCGAAGGCCGCCTCCTGATGGAGAGCCCGGTGGTGGGTGCCGCGAGCTCGATCACCCTCATGTCGGTGGCGACGGGCGTGCAGGCCTACACCACGCTCGGCCTCCTCGGCGCTCCCCCGTTCCCCGGACCGCCGCCGTTCTGGCCGGTGGCGAACGTCACCCACAGCGGCGCGGCGGCCGGCACGGCCAACACGGTGTACGAGGGGTCGTACATCTGGCTGGTGAACCCGAAGAACTTCGTGTGGGGCATCCTCGACGGGACCCGCATCTTCACGGAGTTCAACAAGAACACCGACCAGATCGAGACGATCGTGTACAACCAGGTGGACGCCCAGGTCGAGAACGTCGACGCCTGCGTCAAGGCGAAGAACATCCGGCGCCGCACGCTGGTCATCTGATCGGCCACGGACACCATGAATCCGAGACGGCAGGTCGGCCCCGGAAGGGGTTGGCCTGCCGTTTTTGTTTCGGTCTGGACGGTCCCCGGCGCGGCGTGTAGGATGGGGTGAGGAGGTCCTTACATGCCGAGGTACTTCGTGTACCGGTACGGAGGGGTCCGCCAGGTCATAGGGCCGGGCAGCGGACTCGCGTACACCTTCTCGATGGACACCGTCACCACGGTGGGCGACGAGAGGGACGCGGAGATATTCCTGCACATGGGGTCCCCGGACAGCGGGTTCTACCTGTTCCGGGAGACGGACCAGTACGGGAACCCGGTCGGGCCGTTCCCCCCGGTGGACCCGGCGAGGCGCCAGAGCATGATCGACCCGAAGAGGTTCCCGTCGGACAGGATGTCGGGGAGCGTGAGGGCGTGGAGGGTGGCGACCGAGGACATGGCGGACCCAACCCTCTATTTCCACTTCGTCCGCAGGAAGATGAACTTCGGGCGGGGGGAGCAGTCGTAGGAGGGGCCTCATGCCCGCAGGATTCGCCTCTGGGCTCCACACGGCCTTCGCCTACGTCACCATCGAGCAGGTGAGGGCGAACGGCATCCCGGACACCCTCATCGGGGACAACAAGCTCCGGTCCCTCATCCGGCTGGTGAGCCACTGGATCAACAAGATCACCGACCAATGGTTCCTCCCCGTCAGGCTGCGCGAGAGGACGGACGGGTCCGACAGCGCCGTCGCCAGGATCCCCAACCTCATCCCCATCCTGGAGCTCTTCAACCTGATCCTGGAGAAGCCGGGGCTCTTCTCGATGGTCATGCCCGACGTGGCGTACATGGTGAAGCAGCGGTACGTCATGATGCTCGACCGGCACATCAGGCTGCCCATGCAGCCGCACTTCGTCGTGCTGGACGGGGTGTTCGGGTGGCTGGTCGACGACTACGTGAAGGCGAAGACGAGGACGGTCCAGCCCCTGGTCGTGTCCAACGCTGACATCACGGGAATCCCCGACCCGAAGGAGATCTTCGTGGACAGCGTGGACGGGTTCGCCGTGGGGGACGCCATCCTTATCGGTAACGACCCGGAGCCGAAGTCCTACCCAGGCATCGTGACCGGCGTCATCGACACGCCCCCGCTCAAGGTGGTCTTCGAGCCCATCGTCCCCTTCAGCCTCCCCGCCGGGGTGGCGGTGTCGAGGTACGGGAGGGTGCCGGACCTGATCCAGTACGCGGCCATGCTCCTCATCAGGGACAAGATCCAGGGAGGGTGGGGGAACGTCGGGAGCTACGACACATCCGAGTCCCCCGGGGGGATCGGGACCAGGCTGAACAGCGAGTCGGTCGAGGGGTACTCCTACTCCCTGTCGCCCCTGAAGGCGATCAACGGGCCGGGAGGGGGGGCCATGACGACGGGCAACGCAGAGGTGGACGACATCCTCTACCAGTTCACCTCCAGCTCCGGCGGACTCTACGTGGGGTACGCGTAAGATGCTTCCCTTCACCTCGGGGAACCCGGTGAGGATCAACCGGATCAAGGTGGGGATCCGGGTGCTCTCCGTGTCTAACACGGTGAAGGACGCGGACTACCGCGAGGCCAAGGAGAACCGCGTCTACTCCGACCCCGTAGAGGTCATCGGGCAGTGGGTGGGGGGCGAGTCCTCGTTCAAGCTGGAGCGCACCATGACGGGCGACTCCCTCCCGACCACGGGGCACATCGTCTTCCGGTTCAAGGAGCTCGACGCCGTCCAGCCCGGCTTCCTCCCGAAGAAGGGGGACCGGGTCGTGTCGGTCAACGGGATCCCGTCGGAGTGGACCATCATCAAGGCCTCGAAGGGCAGCCCCCTCTACGGGAACCGCACCAAGTCCTTCGCGAGGCCGATCCTGCTCCACGTCGACCTGGAGCAGACGAGGAAGAAGTTCGGGTCCATCTGAGGCGCGCATGCCGTATGCGCGTAAGGCCGTGGCGTTCTCCATCAGGATCGCCCCGAGGGGCAAGTACGAGAAGCTCATCCGGGACCTCGGGAAGGTCGAGAAGATCCTGGAGGGGGAGAGGACGGACGCGGCCCTCCGGGAGCTGGCGACGGCCGGGAAGGACTTCATCGTCGACGGCATCAAGAACGGGCGGGAGGGCTGGCACCAACTGAACGAGATCACGAAGAGGCTGAAGGGCGGGGGGGACGTCCTGATCGACTCCGGCTCGTTCATGGGCGCGATGTCGGTCTGGAAGGAGGGGAAGAGGTGGTTCGGGGGGCTCCCCAGCGGGGTCAAGGGGGACAAGGGGCAGGACCTGAACCTCGTGGGCCTGGTGCACGAGTGGGGCGCGACGGTGCCGGTAACGGACGCGATGAGGGGCTTCTTCCTGGCCAACGGGGTCCCGCTCCGGCCGGAGACGACCCACCTCACCATCCCGCCGAGGCCGTGGTTCGCCCCCGCGGTCGTCGAGCTCCACGCGTTCGCGGGGGAGGTGCTGCGGCCCCTGATCGACTCCCTTCTTGAGGAGATAGGGTAGTGCCGGTCCACGTCTACTGCATGAGGGGCGGGGTGGGGACCCCGGCGCCGGTACTCCCGGCGACGGTGTCGAGGGCCTTCGTCGACCCCGAGGTGGGGACCATGCTGCGCAAGCTGAACCCGGACGAGACGGCCTACGACGCCGGTGGGGCGTACTACGAGGCCGAGGTCTCGTCGCCCAACCTGGTGGGGGAGAAGATCACGGAGCTGTTCGCCTTCCAGGCGTTCTGGGGCGTGGAGCCCGCCATACCGGGCCTGCCGCCGTCCCAGGCGGCCGCCGTCGCGTTCCAGGTGTCGAACGACGGCGGGGCCACGTGGCTGGTGTGGCAGGACTCCGTCTCGTCGTGGGTCCCGGCCGCCGGGCCCCTGCTCGGGTTCTTCAACGACGCCCTCACGGTGGACCGGAGGATCCCCCTGCTCCCGTGGGGGGACCCGCACCAGGTGCGGTTCCGCGTCAGGATGACCCCCGGGGCGGGTGGGCTCCAGAGGCCGGTGGTGTACGGGCTCGCCCTGTTCAACCGGCACGACATGGACATCTCCGAGGACTGCGCGAGGTCCGTCAAGAGGCACCTCGACGACGTCGTCAAGGTGCCCATGTACTACATGGCCGAGCTGGCCGTCCCCTCCGCGACGATAACCATCGAGAGCGGGATCGGGCTCGACGTCAGCGTGCGGGAGCCCATCAAGGTCTACAACCTCACGGCGGACCCGGCCAGGAACGTCAACCTATTCTCCTCCCTCGGGGGGCCGGACGGGAGGACCATCTCGATGGTGGCCGTGCAGGCCGGGCCGGTCGAGGTCCAGTTCACCGGGGTGCCGGACGTCTTCATCGGGGCCGAGGAGTTCTTCCAGGTCAGCAAGATGCCGTCGGTGGTGGTCTTCACGCCGAGCATGTCCCAGTACAACCCCACGAGGCACTGGTGGCCCGAGCCGGAGGTGTCGCAGTCGAGGGGGGTTGGGAGGCTGATGCGCCCCCGGCAGTTCTACAAGATCGACATGTCCATCCGGGTCCAGTCCTCCCTGAACAGGGAGGCGAGGCAGATGACGGACGCGGTGGTCCGCGTCCTCGACGTGGGGATGTACTTCGACTCGGTGGCGAACGGGGAGAGGTACTGCGTATTCGCCCAGGAGAGCAGCGTCAGGGAGGACCGGGTGGCGCAGGGGATCTGGATCGGGGCCGTGAACATCGTCGTCTTCGGGAAGATGTGGATCGCCGAGGAGGCGGGCGAGGTGGAGACCGTCAGGCAGATCGTGGCCTCGGTGGGGGCCCAGCACACTTGCAACTTGCTTTTGCCGGAGCACCTCCGTAGAGTATACCGGGAGAGGATCGAGGTCTCCGAATAGGGGATTTCCAATGCCGGAAGCCCAGAAGAAGCGGGTCCTCATGAGCATCAGCCGGAGCATGGTCTCGATGGACGCCCCCGGAGGGGGGATCCATTTCATGCCCTCCCAGCGCCTGGAGGTCTCCGAGGCGGACTTCGCCAGCCCCCAGGTCCAGAAGCTGCTGCGGTCGAAGTTCCTGGTGGACGTGACCGCGGCCGGGGAGAGGCGGAGGGCCGGGGCGAGGTGACCGCCCCCTGTCCACGGAGTCAGGTCGCCCGAGTGACGGGGCAGAGATCCGATGAAAGGACGGCCACATGCCTCTTGCCGGAATTGAGACACTGCATCCCGACGTGTTCGTCATCGAGCAGGCCGGGATCCCGCGCATCGTCGGCGTCAGCGTCAACACGGGCGGGTTCGTCGGGATCACCGAGAAGGGGCCCACGGACAGGGCCGACCTCGTCACCAGCACGACCCAGTTCGTCGAGAAGTACGGGGACTACTACCTGGGGTCCCTCCTACGCCCCTCCGTCCAGGCCTTCTTCGACCAGGGCGGCGCGCGGTGCTTCGTAGCCAGGGTGGTCGGGCAGGGCGCGACCATCGCGGACACGATGCTCGTGAACCACGAGGGCAACGCCGCGATCGACGCGAACGCCATCTCCGAGGGCGCGTGGGGGAACAACGTCTCCCTCTCCACGGAGCGGTGGAGGGCGACGATCGCCGCGGCCACGGTCGGATTCGGCTCGACCCAGATCCCGGTGTCCTCGCTCCGCAACGCGAAGCTCGGCGACCTCGTCCGGGTCTACGACCCTGTGAGCCTGAACGTCGCCTACGCGTTCGTGGTCTCCATCGACGTGGCGAACCGGTTCCTGAACGTCAGGCCCGTCCAGGGACTCCCCGCCGGGTTCACCTTCCCGGTAGGGAGCCTGGTCCACTGCGCGACCGACCACCGCCTGGTGACGGCGACCGCCGAGGCCCTGGCGAACGGGGCCACCTCGGTGGTCCTGGCCAACACCGGGAACCTGGCCGTCGGGGCGCGGGTGTACTTCGACGACGGATTCAACTACGCGTCGGTCATCGTGGACAGGATCGACGGGAAGCAGATCCGGTTCCAGCCCATTTCCATCACGGCGGGCGCGACTCTCCCCTCGGGGACCCTCGCGGCCTCGATGGAGTTCAACCTCAAGGTCTACGAGAAGGGGAAGTTCCGCGAGTCCTTCGAGGGGCTCTCGATGGAGAGCACCTGCACGAGGGACTACTTCGGCATCCGGCTCGCCGGGCAGTCGAACGAGTCCAAGATGATCTCGGTCGTCGACCTGTTCCCGGCCCTCGCGGACCTGAACATGGCGGTCCCGATGCCGGTGGTGAACCAGGGGTTCAACGGGGGGACCGAGGGCGCGGTGGTCACGGACAACGACTACATCGGGTCCGACACGAGCCCGAAGAGCGGGATGTTCCTGCTCAGCGAGTCGCCGGACCTCAACTTCTTCTCGATCCCCGGCGTGGCGACGGTGGCGGTCTCGAAGGCCGCGGCGGACTGGGCCGACCTCATGCAGAGGTTCGTGGCGGTCCTCGACGCCCCGCTGGCCTACGACGAGCCGATGGAGGTCATCAACTTCCGCAACATCGAGGCCAACTTCGACACCTCCTACGCCGCCCTGTACTACCCGTGGGTGATCGTGCGGGACCCGAACAACGCGAACGCCAGGATGGCCCTCCCGCCGTCCGGGTTCGTCCAGGGCGTGTACGCGAACATCGGGGCGACCAGGGGCGTCCACTACGCCCCCGCCAACGTCGCCCTGCGCGGGGTCCTCGACCTGACCTACAACGTGAGCGACGGGGAGCAGGACCTCCTGAACCCCATCGGGATCAACGTCATCCGGTCCTTCCAGGGGGAGGGGATCCGGGTGTGGGGGGCGAGGACGCTGACATCGTACAAGGACGGGCGGCACTACGTGAACGTCCGGCGCCTCCTGAACTACATCAAGGAGTCGCTCCGCACCGGGCTCCGGTTCGCCATCTTCGAGCTGAACGAGCAGAGGACCTGGCAGACCGTGGAGCAGGCGGTGTCCGAGTTCCTCGGCTCCATGTTCCAGAGGGGGATGCTCTTCTCCCCGGACGGGACGCCGGACCGGGCGTTCTTCTGCAAGTGCGACTCCGAGATCAACCCCGACTCCGAGAGGCGCGAGGGGCGCATGAACATCGAGATCGGGGTCAACCCTCCGCTGCCCGCCGAGTTCATCGTCTGCCGGATCGGCCTCTGGGACGGCGGGAGCACGGTCGAGGAGGAGCTGGCCCGGAGGTAGCAGGTGGCCGACAACATCGCCCCCCCTACGAGGCAGCTGAAGCCCCTTGGAGGGGAGACGGGGCAGGAAGACCCGAGGTTCGGCTTCAGGTACAGCTTCAACGTGCTCACGAGGCCGATCCGGGGGCAGTTCTCGAAGGTGAGTGGGCTCAGCGAGGAGATCGAGGTCGTGGAGATGCGGGACGGGACCGACCCGTTCCAGGTCAGGAAGATCGCTGGGACGAACCAGGGGGGCCAGATCACGCTGGAGAGGGGGATCGTTTCCCAGAGGGACCACCTCATCCGGTGGTTCGGGGACGTGAAGAAGAAGAGCGGACAGTACTGGGCGGACGTGACCGTGGGGGTTTGGGGGCGGCCGGAGGACAAGGATACGGTCATGGACGTGAAGATCAGGTCCGGGTGGCCCAGCAGGTACGAGATCGGCGACCTTGACGCGAAGTCCTCGGAGATAGCCGTGGAGGTTCTCACGGTCGTCCACGAGGGTCTCGAATACGTGAGGTGAGCAATGGCAGAGACAAGGCTTTCCGACCCCGTCGCCAACTTCCGCTTCATCGTGGTCTCGACGCGGTGCCGGGCGGGGTTCTCGAAGGTCACGGGGATGAAGGAGGAGAGCGAGGTCATCGAGTACCGCGAGGGGACGGACAGCGCGTTCCTCCAGAAGTACCCCGGGATGCGCAAGTACCCGGAGGCGACGTTCGAGCGCGGGCTGACGCAGGAGGCGATGGCCCTCGTCGAGTGGCGGAACGCCGTCATCAGGGGGAAGAACTACAAGGACCGCATCCAGGTCGACATCCAGACGTGCCCGGGGACCATGGCCAGGTCCGTCGTCTTCCCGAAGTCGTGGCCGAGCGGTCTGGAGATCTCGGACATGGACGCGAAGGCGAGCGAGATCGCCATCGAGACCATGACGATCCAGCACGAGGGCAACGAGGACCTGGCGGTCATCCCGACGATCTTCAAGAACGTGTAGCCTCCCGCCGAGTGGGTCGGCGGGTGAGAACGTGTTTACGGGGCGGTGCCCCAGGAGGAAACCATGCCGGAGGACAACCCCACCACGCCCGCGCCGGACGCCCCTCCCGTCAACGGCATCGTGGTCAGCCTGCCATGCGGGTACCTCAGGGACGGCCGGGTCCACCGCGAGGCGGAGATCGTCCCGATGACCGGGCTGACGAGGAAGGCCATCGCGAGGGAGGACGTCAGGAACAACCCCATCAAGGTCACGGACGTCATCCTCTCCCACTGCCTCAAGCGCGTCGGGGACGCCACCTCGATCACCTCCCGGCTCCTCGGAGACCTCGTCATCGGAGACCGCGACTTCCTGATCCTGGAGATCAGGCGCGTCTCGATGGGCGAGGCGATCGTCGCGAACGTCGAGTGCGACTCCTGCAAGGCGAAGGTCGAGGTGACGTTCCACATCAAGGAGATCGAGACCATACGGCTGGGGGACCCGAAGGACTACCCGGAGCGGGACGGCAGCCTCACGTTCGCCGTGAGGGGCGACGGGTTCGAGGCCGTGAGCCGGTTCCCGAAGGGGGCCGACCAGGCCCTCATCATGCCGGGGGCGACCAAGAACCCCGTGGCGGCGAGCTACGGGCTGTACGCGGCGTGCCTCCTGGAGTGGAACGGGAAGAGGGGGCCCTTCGACACCGCCTTCTTCGAGTCGCTCCCGCTCTCCGTCCTCGACGTGTTCGAGGAGGAGTTCATGGCGCTCCAGCCGGGCCCGGTCATGAAGCAGGACGCCTCCTGCCCCTCGTGCGGGGCGTCCATCGACTTCACGTTCAGAGGGTCGGATTTTTTGTTCCGGGTCCCGAAGCGTGGGAGGCTGTGAAAGACCAGGCGTGGCTCATTGTCATGACCACGGAGGGCGGGATCACGCTCCGGGACGTGCTGGAGATGGAGGACTCCGAGAGGCTCTCCTGGTACGAGAGGTGCCTCTCCCACAACGAGAGGGTCCAGTCCGACGTCGAGTCCGCCAAGCGGCGGAGGTAGACCGTGGCTACCGGAGAGACGAGGTCGTTCCTCATCCAGTTCCTGGCCGAGACGGGCGACGCCGTAACGGCGATGAACTTCCTCGGCCGCTCCATGCAGAAGTTCCCCTCCCAGGCGATCAACGCCGCCGCCCAGACCGAGGTCGCGATGGCTGAGGTCGACACGGCGCTCAGGCAGGCCGGGGTCTCGGCCTCCCACCTCTCCGACGCGTTCACCTCCATGGGACGCGACGCCACAGCCATGCTCAAGGCCGCCGGGGCCGCCGCCAAGATAGGGTTCGAGGGCGAGGACAACCTCAAGGCCTTCGCCGAGACGGCGCGCAGGTTCGGGTTCGTCACGAAGACGAGCACGGAGCAGGCCGGGCAGGCCCTCTCTGACCTCGGCGTCGCCATGGGGTACAAGACGCCGGAGCAGATCGAGAGGCTGGCGTCGGGGATGACCGAGCTGTCCAGGCGGACCAACGTCACCTACGACGACCTCACCGCGCTGATGAAGCGGACCGGCCCCCTGTCCAACGCGATCGGGGTGTCGGAGTCGGCGGTCATGGCCCTGGCCGCCTCCTTCTCCCAGCAGAACATGTCGGCCAAGGCGGCGGCCGGGCCGATCAGCAACCTGATGGAGATGATGCAGTATTCGGCGCTCAGCGGGCACCAGCTCGGGAAGGCCGTGGGGCTGTCGGGGGACAAGTTCGACGAGTTTGCGAAGGCGATACCGGACAAGCAGATCGAGATGTTCATGGGCCAGATCGGGAAGATGGGGAAGATCCAGGCCGAGCAGACCCTCCACGGGCTCGGGATCGCCTCGGGGCTCTCGGCGACCCAGATATGGCTGGCGGCGAAGCAGACGCAGAACTTCACGAAGTACATCGGGTGGGCCTCCGAGGGGATGAAGAAGAACACGGCCCTGAAGAGGGAGGCCTACAAGGTCGAGAGGACCCTGACGTTCCAGATGAAGGAGCTGGGGAAGCAGTCCCTGGCGTTCCTCCAGATGACGGGGAAGATGCTGGTCCCCGTCGTGAGGGTGTTCGTGCAGGCGCTCCGGGGCCTCCTCTTCGTGCTCATGGTGATCCCGAGGCCGGTGCTGGCGCTCGCGGCGGCCTTCGCGGCCCTCGGGGCGGCCATCCTGGCGGGGACGTGGGCGGCGAAGACGAAGCTGGTCGCCGGGTCGGTCACGCTCATCGCGACCATCTACAGGGAGATAGCGGCGGTCGGGGGGCTCGCGGGGGCCTACAAGGTCCTCACCTCGGCGCAGGCTGCCCAGGCGCTGGTACAGGCAGCCGCGGACAGGAGGAGAACTATAGCGGGCCTGAAAGAGGCGAAGCTGCCGCTGCCCACTAAGTCGGTGGGGATGGGGTTCGGGGTGGCGGGGGCCCCGACCGGGGCGATGGGGGCCATGGTCACCGTGTCCGCCGCCCTCGGGATCTCCGTGGCGGCCCTCATCGGGATCGTCCTCGCTCTGGTCGCGGTGTTCATCCTCATGGGGGTGATGATCTACAAGGGCGTGAAGATGATGCAGGAGGGGACGGCCAAGGCCAAGGTGTTCGGGGCCGCGCTCCTCCTGATGACGGGGCCCATCGGCCTGTTCGTGCTCGGGATGATGGCGCTCGCGAAGCCGATCCGGGACTTCAAGGACCAGGTCGTGGCGGCGTTCGAGCCCATCATCCCCATCCTGGAGCAGATCGCGCCCCTCCTGTACGCCATCGGGGCGGCACTCGCGGTGGTGATGCTCATAATGAGCCCGATCACCTATGCCATCCTGTTCATCCTCGGGTTCATCTACGCGATCATGCCGATCATCGTCGGGTTCATCGAGGGGTTCGCCGAGGTCCTCGCGTTCGCGATCGAGCCGTTCCTGCCGGGGCTGAAGGCCCTCGGGGACCTGTTCGAGTGGGTCGGGGAGAAGATCGGTATGACGGGGGTCTCCGCGGGCTGGCTGACGACCCTGCTGAAGATCGTGGGGAAGACCATCGCGTACTCGATCATCGGCCCGTTCGCCCTGGCGGTCAGGTTCATCGCGGTCATATTCGACGGGATCAGGGCGTACGTGGACGACTTCTGGGGGTCTATCAGCCTGCTCGGCGAGGCGATCGAGATGGTCTGGGAGGGGGTGGTCGCCGCCTTCCAATGGGCCGTCGGCAAGATGGTGGCGGCGTTCGCGTGGGTCCTGTCCCCCATCGTCAAGATCAAGGTCTTCTTCACCTCCATGATCGGGGCGATGGTGGCCGGGATAGCGAGGATCGTGGGGCCGCTCAAGGCGGTCGCCGGGTTCTTCTACTCCATCTACCAGGCCGCGAGCAGCGTCAAGACGGCCCTGGTCGGGTCCTCGCCGTGGCACGTCGAGGAGAGCATGGGCGGGGAGGTGATCCCGGCCCTCGAGAGGACGCGCGGGGCGTTCGACGACGTAGCCGAGGCCTCGTTCGGGGCGACGCCCCAGGTGGCCCGCGTGAGGGAAGGGGCGGAGGGGGCGAGGGCGGCGGCCTCGGTGGCCGCGGCGTCGGCGATGCGGGTCCCGGCCCAGGCGCCCCAGGCGCCCCAGGCGGCGGGCGGGGGGGCGAGGGAGGTCCGGGTCTCGATCCCCGTGGTCGTCCAGCTCGACGGGGTGACCCTCGGTAGGACGGTGATAGAGCAGATCATCGAGCTCAACGAGCGAAACATGAACCCGCCGGGCTTCCCCATGAGGGGGGTGGAGCCCGCCTTCGGTTAGCGCATACGGTATGCGCGGGAGAGGGGCATGGGCGTCTGGAGCATAGGGAAGATCCGGGGGAGGTTCCAGCCGGAGGACTTCACCGAGACCCAGGACATGAAGGTCAAGGACCTGGTCTGCTTCGGGTCGGTGACGCGGCTCATGTTCGCCGGGTGGTCCCCGAGGGAGGTCTCCATCTCCTTCGTCGTGGACTCCGTGCAGAAGGGGGCTGGGGAGCAGGACGCCGACAGCTTCATGAAGACGACCACGTTCATGAACATGAACGGCGAGATGGGGGAGGTGGAGACGGTGGGGGACTGCCCCGTCTACGACCCAGAGAGGGTCTGGGCGTACATCCAGGCGCTCCAGCGGCCCAAGGCGATGCGGGCCCTCATGGAGCCCATCGTGGTAATGATCCCCGGGTGGGGGGACCGTGGGGACGACGTGAAGTACGCGTACATCACGCACGCCCAGGTCAAGAGGACGCACATCTCCTCCAAGGGGGCGGAGGACTACTCGTCCGAGCCGGGGGCGATCCGGGCGGTGAGGGCGACGTTCACGCTGACGCTGAAGGAGGCCGCGATCTTCTCGTCCGAGAAGGAGGCCGAGAAGGCGGGCCAGTCCGTGGTGAAGTGAGGGCGGAGGGATGATCTTCAGGGGCTCCAGGTACGAGGGGTGCATGTTCACCGGCGTCCTCGGCAGGGACGGCAAGGTGCGGAAGTTCCTCCACGCCAGGGAGCCGCTCCAGGCCAGGGACATGGCGGACCCCGTCGTCGTCCACTCCCTCCAGAGGGGGGAGGTGATCGACGAGCTGGCGTGGCGGGCCGTAGGCAAGCCGCGCCTGTGGTGGGTCATCGCCGACGTGAGCGGCGTCATGTTCCCCCTGGAGATCGAGCCCGGGACGGAGCTCGTGGTGCCGATGGCGGAGCTCATGAAGAGGAGGGAGTCCTGATGGGCCGTGGCGCCCCGTGCTTCCCCGTGGTCGGCCTGGGGGTGGGCCTTCCGGCCCCCGTGGTGGTCCCGGACGTCGGGATCGTCGGGGTCCCGTCGCTCCCCGGGGGCGTCGCCCTCGCGTCGAGGCCCGTCAGCCGCAACAGGAAGTTCAGGGCGGCGCCGAACTTCAGCGTACTCGGGTTCACGGCGGACAGCGGGGTGGTGAGGGGGCTGAGGCTCGACGAGGTGGCGGGGTTCGGGCTGTCCGTCGTCAGGGTCGTGCTCAACAACCTCAACAACCGGCTCGGGAAGACGATCCTCGCGAAGGAGCAGTCCAGCTTCGTAGTGTCCCTCGGGTACGACAACCCCGGCCAGTTCCCGCACGGGACTTTCGTCGTCCAGCGGCCGAAGTTCCGGTACGCCGCCGGGGGCGGGCCCATGACCGTCGAGATCGTCGCCTACGGGGAGGCGGTCAAGCTGGGGGCCACCGAGCGCCGCGAGGCCTACCGGAAGATGGCGGACTCCGACATCGTCTCGGCGATCGCCTCCAGGAACGGGATGGCGGCGGACGTCGAGGCGACGACCCCGATCTACGACCAGGTCATCCAGGCGAACGAGAGCGACTGGAAGTTCCTGGAGAGGCGGGCGAAGCTCTACGGGTACGTGCTCTACGTGGACGCCGGGACCCTCCACTTCCACAAGGTGAGGCCGAGGGAGAGCGGGATCTCCGTCATGGGCGGGTCGGAGCCGGGCGTGCTCCAGGACTTCATGGTGCAGTCCAGGACGTTCATGAGGGGCCTGTCCCTCACCATGACGCAGATCGACCCGGTCACGAAGGACGAGGTCCTCGCGGTGTCCACGGAGTCCCCCGACGCCGTCCAGTCGACGATGGACTTCCGGAACTGGTCCGAGCTGGTGAGCATCCCCGGCGTGGGGCAGCCGAAGCGGTTCGTCGTGGGGGAGGGCCACCGGCAGTCCAGCACGGAGCTCGCGAGCATGGTGGACCAGATGGCGAAGTCAACGCGGTACGTGATCGCCGGGAGCGGGCTCCTCCACGGGATCGAGCAGCTCCGGGCGAACGACGTCATCGAGATCAACGGGGTGGGCCGGTCGAGCGGGAGGTACTTCGTCACCAGGGCCCTGCACGAGATCGAGGCCGAGGAGGGGTCGACCGGGGGAGGGTACAGGGTCAGGTTCGACGTCGTGAGGTGCGGCGCCGGGCCGCTGTCGGCGGCCTCGGGGACGCCGGTGGAGCCGCAGAGCGCCGGGACCGTGGCGCTGTAGGAGGTGTGGGGTGGGGTGCTGCGGAAGGAAGTCGAGGGTGGAGGCGAGCCCGGTGCCGAGGGGGCACGCCGTCAGGGAGATCGCCGTGCGGCCGGTCGCCATGCCGATGACGCCGCCCGCCCCGCCCAGGCCGCCCGCCGGGTCGCCGGGGTTCTCCGCGACCATCCAGCCGACCAAGACAGTCGTCTGCAAGAGGTGCGGGGCGCGGCTCGCGCTGAAGCACGTGTGGAGCGGGCGCCTCCGGCGGTACTACGACGTCTCGTGGTGCCCCGGATGCGGGAAGGGGGGGTAGGTGGTCCTGAGGTTCGTCGTCGCCGTCGCCCTCGTCGAGGCCGTGGTGGAGATCACGTCCACGGCGGAAGTGTTCGAGGGCGTCCGGGCATGGCTGGCGGGCAGGGGAGAAAAGCCCCGGAAACTGGGGATTTTCGCCCGGTGTGGCTACTGCCAAAAAAGTCCTTGCGGTTATTGCCAAACAGTAGTATTATGGGGACATGAAGAAGATCAGCGAAAGCACTGCGGCCAGGATCGCGGACCTCTACAGGGAGGGGCACTCCTCCTACAAGATAGCCGAGATGCTGGGGGTGGGGCACAGTGCCGCGAGCAAGTACGCGAGGTGGCTCAGGATCTCCAGGACGAGAAGCGCGGCAAGCGTCCTCGCCCGGTTGAGGGACACGGAGATCAACGTCGAGTTCTTCAAGGAGTGGAGTCCCAACCTCGCATATCTTCTCGGAATCATCTGGACAGACGGATGCCTCGGGAAGACTACTCGGGGGGAACAGGTGATCCTCTCGATGAAGGAGTCGGAACTCCTTGGGAAGATCGGGGAAGCCACGGGGGCCAAGGTCTCGCAGCACAGGAATCGAAAGGAGTGGATCTGGACGATTCGATTCAGCCTTTTGACGGTCGTTTCCTGGTTCAAGGATAGGGGACTCACGGGCAGGAAATCCTTCACGGTCGAATGGCCGAAGGGGTTGCCGGAGGGCCTGGAGATTTCTTTCGTTCGGGGGCTCATAGATGGGGACGGGTCGTTCGGGATCGACAAGAGGAACGGGTCTCTGATGTTCGGGTTCGTCTCGGCCTCGGAGGTCTTCGCAAGGCAGATGAGGGAGTGGCTCGGGGCGCGGGTTGCCGGAGGGAGCTTCTTCTGCGAAAAGGGTAGGTACTGGAGAATACGGTACGGCGGTCGGGGGGCAGAGAAGATCCAAGAGATGCTGTCTCCGAAGGATGGGGAGTGGGGGCTCGATAGGAAATGGAAGATGTCCTCTGGAAGTTGCCGATAGCGATTGTGCTCGTAGAGGCGGTCGTTGAGATCTGCGCCGAGGGGGAGATTTTCGAGCCCCTCAGAGCATGGCTCGCCGGGAGGGGAGATAAGCCCCGCAAGATCGGTGTGTTCGTGCGTTGCCCCTACTGCATGTCGGTTTGGATGGCAGTCGGAGCGGCCTACCTGCTCCAGGTCATGGGGGTCTTCGGGTGGATGGGGTGGTTCGAGCCGGTCCTGTGGGGATTTTTGATCCACCGGGCGTCGAATCTGTGGCACGAGGTCGTGTCGAGGCATCTGGGGCGGGTGCCTTTCACCCTCTTCATGCGGACCTGGAGGCACGAGGAGGTCGAGGCGAAGCCGGAGGAGAGGAAGGGGGATGGTGGAGCCGCTACAGGGTAACTCGATGCCGTTCTCCGAGCGGCGATATTACGGATGCTACCGTGGCACGGTCGCGGACAACCTCGACCCCCTGCGCCTCGGGCGGGTGAAGTGCAGGTGCCACGAGGTCCTGGGGCTGGAGATGACGACGGACTGGGCGGCCTACAAGGGGGGGCCGTTCGGGGGCGACCTGGACTGCGGGGTCTTCGCCCCGCCGGACGTCGGCGCGGCGGTGTTCGTCGAGTTCGAGAGCGGGGACGTGAACCGGCCCCTCTTCACGGGTACCTGGTGGGGGCAGAGGAAGGGGATGCCGCCGGAGACCCCGGCCCTGGCGAGGGCCGACGGGCAGACGTGCTGGAAGACAGACCCGAGCACCTCGGCCCCGAAGGGAATCGACCAGTTCAGGAGCGCGACCAACGAGGACCAATGCCAGCCCATCTCGCCCCTGCGGGCGAAGGGGCCGCCGCAGTACCCGTGCAACAAGGTCCTCAAGACGAAGAACAACGGGATCACGGTCGAGATCGACGACACGCCGGGGAGGGGCAGGATCCACATCTGGCACGGCCCGTCGAAGTCGTGGGTCGAGATCGACTCCGGGGGCGAGCTCTCGGTCAGGGTGGCCGGGAAGTCCTACGTCCTCGTGGAGGCGGACGACCGGCACCACGTGAAGGGGGGTCGCCACGCCCTGGTCGAGGGGGACGAGACGGTCCGCGTCGGGAAGGACCGGTGGCTGAGGGTCAAGGCGAACGAGACGCGGGAGGTCGGGGGCCTGCGTGACACGTTCGTCACGGGCAAGGAGCAGAGGGTGAACCAGGCGGGGCTCGACGGGTTCGTCGTGGGGGAGGAGCAGAGGGTGGACCAGGGGGGGCTGAAGCACTGGACCATCGGGGACCGGGTGGACGTCGTGGTCGGGAACTGGACGCAGTGGGTCGTCGGGAACCTCCAGACCAACGTGTTCGGGAACTACGACCGCATCGCGGCGGGCAACATCAGCGACGTCGCCAGCGCGATCGCCCACTCGAAGGGGACCCCGACGGGGGCGCCTCCGGTCCCGCCGGTCCAGCCCCAGCCCCCGCAGCCGGTCCAGCCCCCGGGGTGCCCGGTCACCCCGCCCGACTTCACGTGCCCCCCGACGCCCCCGGCCCCGTAGGAGGATTACCATGCCGGTGTCGCCGATCTCTAACGCCCAGGAGTGGAGGGCGGTCGTGGCCGACAGGGAGGCCCGCGCCTGCCTGCGGAGGATCGCGCTCACTGTCCTCTCCGACCTCGACCCGTCCAGGGTGAGGGCGTACAGGCTGACGGTCGAGGCGTCGAGGTCCCTCCAGAGGAGGCAGGGGGCCCGCATCGCGGCCATCGACTCGGAGGTCGGGTGCATCGTGTCCCTCATGGAGCGGCTCCCCGACTCTGGCGAGCCAAAGGAGTTCCGCCGTATGATGGAGGAGCGGCGCAACGCCCTCCTGGCGGAGCGCGGGGAGGTAGTCCAGGCCCTGGAGAAGCTCCCGACGATGATCTCGGGGTCGGAGCGCATCCTGAGGGAGGTCGAGGGGCAGGTCGCCAACGCGGCCTTCCTCAAGGGGGTCATAGAGGAGGCGGACAGTGCCGAAGGTGGCGTTCCTGGGGTCGCCGACCAGCCACGGGGCCCCGGTGATAACGGGCCCCCTCCCGACGCCGCACGTGGCGTGTGACTGCGGGGTCATGGCGAAGGCGACGGACATGGTGGCCGGGCACTACCACGGCCTGGTCTGGGTGCCGCCGAACCCCTTCCCGGCGGGGTCGCTGGTGGCGGCGATAGAGGGGCTGGGAGTGCTGAGGGTGGGCGACACGGCGGGCTGAGGGGCGCAGATAATCCCGGGGCCGTGCGTCCCGAACACCGAGAGCGACTGATCGGAGGTTCCGATGTCCGGCATCTACGACTTCTTCCAGGGCCTGACGTCCTCGCAGTGGGACTCGATGGTCAGGGTGGTCCAGGACCTCCAGGACAGCGCGTCCGCGGAGAGGATGGACAGCCTCCGCAACTTCCTGGCGTCCCTCACCAGGGAGATCGACGCCGTGAACCGGAGGAGGGACGCCCTCGGGCAGAAGGTCGAGAACATCGAGGTCATCCTGACGCACCTCGACGCCCACATCAGGGCGAACCCCGGCAACATGGAGGCCACCCTCCTCCGGTCCATCCTGATCCTGTGGAAGAGCCAGCTCAAGATCGAGGTGGCGGACCTCCGCCCGTCGGAGAAGCTGGACAAGAAGTACGACACGGAGCGGAAGCGGGAGCTCCTGGCCCAGCTCCAGGTCCTCGTCTCCTCGCTTAGCGTCGAGATGGGCGAGGCCAAGGCCGAGCGGGCGTCGGCGCCGCAGGAGGCGAGGGGGGCGTGAGGAGGACGACGGACATCATCGGGCGCGGGTGGGGCTTCCCCTTCCGGTTCACCACCGTCGGCAGGGTGAGCAGGCTCGTGGGGGTCTCGGACGCGTCCTCTACCGAGAAGATCGGGATGGCGATCCGGCAGATCCTCGGGACGAGGGTCGGAAGCCGGGTGGTCGACCGGGACTTCGGGTCCGACCTCCGGGGGATCCTCTTCATGCCCATCGACGAGGTTTCCATCGCCAGGGTGCGGTTCGCGGTCACCTCGGCGATCCAGACCTGGGAGAAGAGGGTGGACGTCCTGGGAGTGGACGTGAACGCCGACCGGGTGAAGGATGGGGTCATCGACGTGACGGTGTACTACAAGATCATCTCCACCCAGAAGGAGGGGAACCTCGTCTATCCTCTGTATATTTCGGAAGAAATGCGCGTGACCGGGCAGATAAACGTGTAGGAGGCGTCCCTTGACCACGATCAGCAAGGTCACGAACAGGATCCCCCCGATCGACTACACCTCCCGCGACTTCGAGGCGATCGCGCAGGACATGGTGCGGGCGATCCCGTTCATGGCCCCGGAGTGGACGGACAACAACCTCTCCGACTTCGGGATCGTCCTCCAGAGGCTCGTGGCCATGGTGTCCGACTGCCTCCACTTCTACCTGGACCGCACGGCGAACGAGGCGTTCCTGCCCACGGCGATCACGAGGAGGAGCGTCATCAACCTCCTCCAGCTCATCAACTTCACCCTGAACAGCGCGGCCCCGGCCTCGGTGGACGTCCGGTTCCACATGGCGAACGCGCTCCCCGGCGACCTCCTGATCCCGAAGGGGACGGAGAGCCAGACCACGGCGGACGCGACGGACGGCCCGATCTACTTCGAGACGTCGGCGGACGCGGTGATCCCCGCCGGGGACCTGGAGGTGACGGCGCCCGCGGTGGAGGGCCGGACCAGGACGGAGACCCTCGGGGTGAGCCTCGGGATCGCCCGCCAGAGGTTCGATGTCTCCGGGTCGCCCGTCATCGACGGGAGCCTCGCCATCGCGATCGACGAGGGGGTCGGGCCGGAGGCGTGGTCCGAGGTGGAGTCGTTCGCCTACGCCGGGCCGGACGACAAGGTGTTCACGACCATCCGGGACGAGAACGACAAGATCACGGTCCTGTTCGGGGACAACGCCCAGGGGAAGATCCCGGACAACGGGGCGATCATCGAGTCCGAGTACCGGGTGGGAGGGGGGCTGCGGGGGAACGTGCCGGAGGGGACGATCGTCACGGTGAACGACGTGCCCACCTACAACGCGGTGCCGGTCAGCCTGGCGGTCACGAACGACCTGGCCGCGAGCGGCGGCGAGGACGCCATGACCATCGAGGAGGCGAAGGTCCTCGGGCCCCAGAGCCTCCTGGCCCTCAACAGGGCGGTGACGGCCCTCGACTTCAAGACGCTGGCGGAGGCCTTTCCCGGCGTCGCCAGGGCGTCCGTCGTGGTCGGGGCCTACCCCGTGGACGTGTCGACGGGGTGCTGCTGCCTCGTCAGGCTCATCATCGCCCCCACCGGAGGGGGGACGCCGTCGTCCCAGCTCAAGTCCGACCTCGCGGACTACCTCGAGGCCCGGAAGATGATAGGGACGTGCCTGGAGATCGTGGACCCGACCTACCAGCCGGTGGACGGGGCCGGTACGATCTACATGGCCGGGAACTTCTCCACGGAGCAGGGGGCGCAGGACGTGGAGGACTCCCTCTCCGCCTTCTTCGACCTGGGGAGCGAGTACGTCGGGTTCGGGCAGTCCCTCTACCTGTCCGACTTCTACCACCTCCTGGAGTCCATCTCCGGGGTGGACCACGTCGACCTGACGGAGCTGACCCGGAGGCCGGTGCCCGTATGCTCGCCATGGACGTCGGACTGCGGGCTGACGAACTTCGTGGTCGGGCCCTCCGCCAAGAACGAGGGGTGGACGGTGACCGCGACCTCCCCGACGACCTTCTCCGTGGTGGGGTCGGTCAGCGGGCCCCAGAACCCCGGGACGGTAGGGGTGGGCTACACGACCAACGGCGGGGAGGTGTCGTTCAAGATGGAGTGCACGAGCGGGACCCTGGTGGTGGGCGAGAAGTGCCAGTTCACTACCAGCCCGAAGGTCGCCAACGTGCCGATGAAGCCGCTGGAGGTCATGACCAAGGGCGTCTTCACGTTCAGCTTCGTCGGAGGGGCCAGGCCCCAGAGGGTGTGCCCGGTATGAGCGACACGCGGAGGATCTCCGAGATCGAGGCCAGGATGATGGCGTCGGAGCGGCTCGGGTGGAGGGTCCACACCGTCGAGGAGAGCGCCAGGAGGATCTCGGCGGAGATCCCGAACTTCGTCGACGAGGCGGACCTGCAGAAGTTCACGAGGTACCTCGACGAGATCGTCAAGGCCGTCCAGGACGCCTTCATGAAGGAGACGGGGGCGAAGTGACCAGCCCTTCGGTGATAATCAGCGACCCCAGGCTCGTCCAGGGAGTCACGATCCGCAGGGGCCTGGAGGGCCCGCAGATCGTCGTGGAGTGGGAGGCCCCGGAGGCGCCCCCGCTCGGGGGGATCGTCCGCGTCCTGAGGAAGACGTACGAGTTCGCCAGCGACGCCTACGACACGGCGGCGGTGAACGTCTACGAGGGGGACGTGGGGGCCGGGCACGTGTCCGACCTCGACCTGGACCCCTGCTCCTGCTACTACTACACGGTCTTCACCTTCGACCCCCTCACCTACGAGTGGGTCTACTCCGTCGGGACCCAGGCGAGCCTGCTCGCCATCGAGAGCGGGTACTTCACGGACCGCCTCTTCGGGCTCCTGCCGGAGGTGTACGTCCTCGGGGACAAGCTCATGGGCGAGGTGGACGCGTCGAGCGCGGTGGTCCCCCTGCACCCGGAGTTCGACGCGGGGTCGAACGAGTGGTTCAACATCCACGAGAACCCGACGGACCCGGCGACGGGGGATCTCCTGGCGGAGGAGAGGAAGAGGGGGCCGCTCAGCCGGTTCCTGAAGAACATCGCGATCGAGCTCGACATCGTCAAGGGCCTGATCGACTGCATGCCCACCCTGTGGGACGTGGACGAGGCGTGCTGCTCGGCCCTCCCGGCGCTGGGGGAGCTGGTCGGGCTCGACGTGAACCGGGAGTTCCCCTGCAACAAGCAGCGGGAGGAGATCCGCCAGCAGGCCGCGATCCTCAAGATCAAGGGCACGATCCAGGCGGTGGCGGCCCGGGCGCGGCTGGTCTCCGGCCTGCGGGTGGGCGTCCACGAGTGGTGCAAGAACATCCTGATCTCCAACCGGCTGGACCGGACGAGCGTCTACATCCCCAACCCGGGCCTGGCCCTGAAGTACAAGCGGTGCGGGGACGACACGGACTTCACCCCCGGCCAGGGGATCACGTTCCAGTCGTTCCTGGTGTGCTTCTACCTGGAGTGCGACGACTGCCTCTCGGAGCAGGTGGTCGAGAAGCTGGCCCGGGTGATGCCGCCGGAGTGGCCGGTCTGCCGGAGCGGCTATTTCCTCTTCGAGGACTGCCGCCACCAGGAGGTCTACCCGGGCCCGATCGACAACTGGTGGGACGTGGTCGAGACGGGCGGGAGCAGGATCAACCAGGCGCGGATCAACCTCGGACGCGTAACGTAGCCGGAGGAGAGCATGTCGTACAACGCCTCGTGGGACGAATGGACCAACCTCGCCCTGCTCCTCGACGAGAGGGTCTCCGGGTTCCTCCGCCGGGAGAAGAACTTCGTCATGGACGGGTTCCAGCTGTCCACGGGGTTCGGGCTCTTCGCCCAGGTGGGGCAGGTGGGCCTCAACGTCGCCTACTGCAACGGGTACGAGCTGAAGCAGACCTACCCCATCGCGCCGCCGCTGGTCCCCGTCGCGCCAGCCACGCTGGGCCAGCCGGTCTACCTGGAGTTCACGAAGACCGTGGACCCGGGCGGCGGGTACCTGTCCATCGCGATCTTCCTCACGGTCGGGCCCCCGGCCACCCCGTCCGACTGGATCAAGCTCGGGGAGGTGGACACGGACGCGGTGGGGGTCATCGCGGTCAGGAACGAGGACAACCGGTACCACCTCCACTCGGCCCAGATGGACGACGTCCTGGAGGGCAACCTCCAGCACATCAGCCGCCTGACCCTCCAGCGCGGGGCGGCCTTCCCGGTGGCCCCGGCCCCCGTCCAGTCGGAGCTGTTCTGGAGGACGGACCTCCTCCAGCTCTACGTGTACGACGGGGGGATCTGGCAGCCTCTGACGCCGGGGGCTCCCCCGGGTGCGGTGATCTTCACGGCGAACCCCCTCGGCCCCCCGATCCTGCCGGGGGAGGTGGCGTACGTGGGTCCGAACCCCCCGGCGGCGCCGGGGACGGTGACCCAGGCCATCGCGCTCGCCATGGCGACGGCGGAGGTGGTCGGGGCGGCCATGGGGCCGGTCCTCCCCGGCCTCCCCGGCCCGTTCATGACGTGGCACGGGACGACGGGGACGGCGTACTACGAGATCGCGGCCCCGCCGGTCGTCCCCCCGGTCCCCGGGAGGAAGGTGTGGCTCTCCAAGATCACGCCGGGGGCGGTGACCACGCTGGCCCCCGCGAACCCGTGCGCCAGGAAGGTCTTGGGGGTGATCACGGACAACTCCGTGTTCGCCTGGCCGGGCAACCCCTACCTCACGGTCGTGTGGGCGCCCGAGCCGACGATCTGGGTGCCGTAGGCATTCCATGGCGTCCGGCCCCGTGGTATACTCGGGGAGACGTGGGGAGGCGTGATGGGCTACCCGGCAAGAGTCATCGCGGTCATGGAGGACGGGAGTCTTGAGGCCCTCTCCCCCGACCAGTTCGAGATGCAGTCGGACGTGGAGATGCTCCAGGGTCCGACCCTTCCCGGGCTCCTCGACGCTGTGTACCTCTCCTCCTCTGGAACAGCGGATAAGGCCACGGGGTACGTTTCGACGAGCCCCTGCATTGGGTTCGTCTCTGCTCTCCTCCCACTGGGGAAGTGCCTGGTACGGAGGGAGGAGGAGATCGACGGTTTCGTGGGGCTTACCCCTGGTAAAATCTACTACGTGGATCCCACGACACCGGGAGGGATCACGAAGACCCCGCCCACGGGGAACAGCGGGAAGGTTCTTCAGGACGTGGGGGCGGCCCTGACGACGAGCAAGCTCGGAATCTTCATTGATATGGACTACATCGAGCTCTAAGGAGGACGGCAGATGGCTAACGGACTTCTTTACCTCAACACGACGACCTACAACGCGCAGCAATCCCCGTTCGAGGTCTCCGCCCCAGCCGGGGTGGATACCCTCACCATCCTCGCCGGAGACAAGCTCACCGTCGCCGGAAGCCTCGACTTCAGCGCGGCGACCATGGTGGGAGTGCTCGACGAGACGAACGGAGGCACGGGGCAGTCCGCCCTCACCACGGGTGACACCCTCTACGCCTCGGCGGCGAACACCTTCTCCAAGCTCGGCATCGGGAACGCGGGGGACGTCATGACCGTCGCTGGAGGGGTCCCTACGTGGGCGGCCCCTGTGGCTCCCGCTACCCCCACCATGCAGCAAGTCTACGACGCCTCCGCCCCCGCGACGATCACTACGGACGCCACGGGCAACATCACGTTCAGCGGGACCGAGGGCTTCGTGGCGGACATGGACAAGACGTCCTCGATCAACGTCACCGGGGCAGGGCTCACACTCAAGACCACGACCAGCGGGACACTGGAGCTGACCGGAGCAGCCCTCGTGGACCTGAACGCGGCTGCAAACCTGGACGTGGACGTCACCGGGACGTTCGACATGCTCTCGACTGGGGTCTTTTCCATCGACGGCACCGGAGCGTCGAACGTGTCGGCGACGAGCGGGAGCCTCACCCTCTCCACGATCACCAGCGGTTCACTCATCGGAACCTCGGCGGCGGATGTGGACATCAACGCTGGAACGGCGGTCACCATCGACGCGGCCACGAACTTCAGCATCGACGGCGACACGGCGTCGAACGTCTCGGTGACCACCGGAAACCTGACCATCGAGACAATCACCTCCGGAGACCTGGCCCTCAAGACCACGACAGCCGGAGACGTTCTGGTCACCAGCGCCGGGGAGGCGGACATCACCGCAGCGGGCCTGGTGGACGTCAATGCGGGGGCGAACCTGGACGTGGACGTGACGGGTACGTTCGACATGCTGTCCACGGGAACTTTCAGCGTGGACGGCACAGGATCATCGAACGTCTCGGCAACCAGCGGAAACCTGACCCTCTCCACCATCACCAGCGGAACGCTGGTCGAGACTTCGGCAGCGGACGTTGATGTCAACGCCGCAACAGGGGTCACGGTTGACGCTGGAACAAGCATCAGCCTCGACGCGGACACGGCGTCCAACTTTACGGTCACGACGGGCAACCTGACCATCGAAACGGTCACATCGGGCGACTTGGCCCTGAAAACCACGACCGCAGGGGATGTCCTGGTGACCAGCGCGGGAGAGGCTGACATCACGGCGACAGGGCTGGTGGACATCAACGCCGGAGCCAACGCGGACATCGACGTTACGGGAACCTTCGACATGCTGTCCACAGGGGCCTTCAGCGTGGATGGCACGGGGGCGTCGAACGTGTCCGCGACCAGCGGAAACCTCACGATGTCCACGATCACCAGCGGCTCGCTGATCGGAACCTCGGCAGCCGATGTGGACATCAACGCCGCGACCAACGTCACGGTGGATACGACTGCCGGGTTGATCAGCCTGGATGCCCAGCAAGCGTCCAACTTCACGGTCACCGGCGCGGCGGACCTGACTCTGAACAGCACGGCGGGGTCGGCCAACCTCCAAGGCGGAGAGGCAGCCGCGGATGCCATCAAGATCGAGGCCACGAACGGCGGGGGAGGCATCGACATCAACGCCGGGACGGCAGGGATCACGGAGGACACCACGGGGGCCTTCAGCATCGACGGTGCGGCGAACTCGAATGTCTCGGTGACGGGCAACCAGCTCCAGATCTCGACCATTTCGTCGGGCGAGCTGGACATGACTTCCGCCGGTCTGATGGACGTGAACGCCGGAGCCAACCTCGACATGGACGTCACCGGAACCCTCACGGTGGATTCCACGGGGACGTTCAGCATCGACGGGGTGGGGGCGAGCAACGTGACCACGGACGCGGGGAACCTGACCGTTCAGAACACCACCAGCGGAAACCTCATCATGGACTCCGCCGGGAACGTGAACATCGGCGGGACGAACGCCCTGGCGGTGAACATCGGGAGGACGGGCAAGGAGACCCTGGTCAACGGCAACATGACCGTGACGCAGAACCTGACGGTGAACGGAACGACCACGACCGTCCACTCGGAGGAAGTCAACGTCAAGGACAGCACCCTCTACCTGAACGCCGAGAACACGGTGAGCGCGACGGGAGAGCCCGGTGGACTCGCCATCGACTACAAGGCAACGGCTACGAGCACGACAACCGCCGGTGCGGGCGTGTTCACCCCCGGAAACCCCGGAGTGTCGAACCCGACGGTTACGGTCGCCGCAAACGTGTTCGCGGCAGGAGACCTCATCGACATCAAAGGGACGACTCTCAACGGGGGTCTCTTCGAGGTCAAGACCTCCGGTTTGACTCTGACGATCCAGGGCATCGGGCTCACGGGTCCGAACCAGTCCTTCGTGCAGAACGACTTCGTGACCGAGACGAACACGGGGGTTACCATCACGAAGGTGAACATTTCTGTGATGCGGGCCAACGCGACCGGCGACTGGGAGATGGGCAAGGGTTCGACCACCACGGGGTGGACCTGGAACTCGGTGGCCTCCTCGGCGGGGGTCAACCTCCAGACCGCCTACGACAACGGTCCGACAGTCGTCACGGACGCCACGGGGAACATCGCCTTCAGCGGGACCGAGGGCTTCACGGCGGACATGGACAAGCAGTCGTCCATCAACGTCACCGGGGCGGACCTCCTGTTCTCGACCACGACCAGCGGCGAGGTGGACCTGACCTCCGCAGGGTTGACGGATATCAATGCGGGGGCCAACCTCGATGTGGACGTGACCGGAACGATGGACCTCCTGTCCACGGGAACCTTCAGCATCGACGGGACGGGGGCATCCAACGTGTCGGCAACCAGCGGAAACCTCACAATGTCCACGCTCACCAGCGGATCGCTGGTAGCAACTTCGGCGGCAGACGTGGACATCAACGCGACCGCGGGGGTGACGGTCGATGGAACGGCAATCAGCATCGACGGTACGTCGAACTCGAACATCTCGGTGACCGGAAATCAGCTCCAACTCTCGACGATCACCAGCGGGGAACTCGACATGACCTCGGCGGGCCTCCTGGACGTGAACGCCGGGGCCAACCTCGATGTGGATGTCACGGGGAACACCACCATCGACTCCACGGGATCGACCACCATCACGACGACGAGCGGGGCGTTGAAGATCGAGCAGAACGACGCCGCCAGCAACATCGTCTTGGAGATGTCCGACGCGGCGGGAGTCCGGAAGGTTTCGTTCACCGACAGTGGCTCGGTGGAGGTTGGGTCGATCAACTCGGACGGCGACCTGACCATCGCCGGGACCATGACGGTTCCCACGGGGAAGTCTCTCAAGGTCGGGGACGTCTTCCTGAACGAGTACGGGTCGGGCATGCAGGGGAAGAACACCAGCCTCGTGCCCATCGTCGCCGGGGACACGGTGAAGTTCAACGGCTCGGGGAATTTCGAGATCTCGGGAACCCCCGGCCTTACGGGCATGAGCGACATCCCGGTCGGCGTGGCCGCCGTGAACATCGGGGTCGGGTTGTGGGGCAACGTCTACTTCAGCGGGCCTGCGGTGCCCGTCAAGGACAACAGCGCCGGAGGCTTGCTCGCCGGTGGGTTCGCAATCTTCGACACGGCGGGAGGCGTCACGAACATCGCGGCTGGGGCCGCCGCAGGGAAGGAACTCGTCTACGGTGGGGCGTGCTCGAAGATCGCCGGGGGAATGGCGTACATCTCCCTCGTCATCCAGAAGATCGCCAAGGTGTAACAAGATACGGACCAGAGGCCGGGGGCTCGGTGAGCCCCCCTTTCGGAGGACGGGTGAATGTCCAAGCACACGAAGATGGCAAGGGCGGCGGTGCCGCCGCCGCAGTCCAGGGGAGTGGGTCCGAGGCTGGTTCCGCCGGGGACGGCTCCGGTGGCGGTGCGCCAGGAGATCGGGGAGATGGACGCGCTCAAGTACCGGCTCGCGATCCAGAAGGACAACAATCTCAAGGAGAAGCTGAAGAACATCGAGGGGCAGAAGGCCCTTCTCGCCAAGGAAGAGGAGAACATCAAGCTGCGGATCGACCTTACCCGGATGGAGAACCGCAGGGACATCGGGCACCTGGACATCGGGCAGGGCGATCAGCTGGCGGACGAGAACGGGAGGTTCTACATCCTCCGCGCCCCGAGGCAGGGGTCGCTCCCCACGATCAAGATCCCACCCAAGGCGGGGCCGACAGCGCCGGAGCCTCCTGCCGCGCCCCCGGCTGAGGTTCCCCCGGCGAATCCCGAAGGGGAGGAGGAAGAGGAGGGGGAAGAGGAGAACGGGGTCACGGAGGGGAACGGCACGGAAGCCCCCCCGGAGAAAGAGTGAACACGGCAACCAGACCGGCGGGCGTTCTCCATTCAGGGGGACGCCCCCGGTCTTTTTCATTCCAGGGGTGACGTATGGGTGTCGCCCTCAGCGCAGGCTACAGCCTTGAACAAAAAGGGAACCTCGCCGGTAACAGGTTCTCAGGCACGGAGTATTTCACCAGCCTTGACGCCTCCACCAGCGTGACGGTCGGGACACTCGTTCTTACTAACACCAGGGTCAACCCTGGGGTGCAGGGCACCCTCGACATCGGCACGACGAGCGTCATGCCCACGGGGATCGGCGGAAACAGCATCACCATCACTGGACAATCCGGAGGCCCTTCCGCCAATCCAATCGGGGCGGGCAGGGGCGGAGGAACCACGCTGAAGGGGGGGACGGGGGGTCTGGGAGATGCGGTACAACTGGGGGGCGATGGAGGTGACGCCTACATAGAGGGTGGAATCGCCGGGGGGAGCGGAGGAGCGGGGGTGGGGACCAAGGGCAAGGTCTACCTCGGGCAGAACGACACCTTGTCGATCGTCGTGGGGACGGACGTCCTGCCGTCGGGGGCCTCCCTGGACATCGGCAGCTCCGCCAGCCCGTTCGACTATGGCTACTTCAACGACGTGAGGATGACGGGGGCAAGCGGGTCGGATCTCCTTTGGGTCACGAACGGGGGAGGTGACATCGGGGCGGCAGGCCCAGCCAACGCTCCGGCCAACATCTACGCCACGACCTTGATGAAGGTCGGAGCGTCCACCGCCCTGAAGTCCGACCGCCTCTCTATCACCGGGGCGGCGGGAGACCCCGGGTCTCAAGTGGCAGGGGACTTCTGGTACAACACCACATCCAAGAAGCTCAAATACTACGACGGGACCACGGCGTATGAGTTGGCGACGTCGTCGGCGGCGTCGAACTCGACCCTCGTGGACCTCGCGACCGCGACCGCCGCCAGCCTCACAACGGCCCTCTCGAACTACTCCATCGTCTATGTGAAGGGGACCAGCGGTTCGGACATGACGGCGGACGTGACGATCCCCGCCGGGAGATGGATCATAGGGGTCGAGACAGCCCTCCCCGAGATGAAGTTCGACGCGAGCCATAAGCTGATCGTGAACGGGTACCTCTACAACGTCCAGGTGACGGGTGCCTATAGCTCCAGGAGCCAGCATGTCATTACCACGGACGGCGGAGGGATCCTGGAGGACGTCAGGGCCTACACCGCAGGGAACCTGGCGTCGGCGTCCTACTACGGGATCTACGGGGCCTTCCTGCGGATCAACAACTGCCAGGTTTACAACCTGAACGGCGTGTACCTGTCGAACTATGGGACCTACACCAGGGGAAACCAGAGCATCACGAACGTCTACTGCAACGGGACGGCTGGGGGATTCTCTACGCAGGGGATCTACCTCGGGGGGTCATACTGCTACGCGGCCAACCTTTACGCGACGAACTACACGACCGGAATCACTGCTGCGGGCTCTACCAGCACGTACACCAATCTCAACTCGTACGCATGCAAGTCCGGCGGGGTCGGGGTGAACCTTGGCTGCTCCTACTCCCACGTCTTCGGGGTCTACAGTAATTCGGACGTCGGGACGTATGGAGTGTACATGGGCGCGTACTCCATGACCGTCAAGGATGTCGTGGTGGTCGGCTGCACGGGGATCGGCGTCTACTCGGCGACCTTGTACGAGTGCGTCATCGACGGCATCTCGGTGAAGAACAACACCGGGGTCTCGATCTACTTCACCGGCTCGGGCGGGACCATCTACAGGAGCGTGTTCTCCAACTTCACGGTCTACAACGGGACGAACATCGGACTTCTTTACAACGCGATCTACGAATGCAATCTCACGAACGTGAGGGTCTACTACTGCCGTGGGACGAACATCGACGGGATCGAGTTCGTGGTCTACGGTGGGGCCGTCTCGAACATTGCGGTGTACGACTGCTCCCGTTATGGCATGAGAATCAACGGGTGCTCTCAGGTCTCATTCTCCTCGCTGGAGGCCCAGGCGAACGACAACATCGGGGTCTACTTCGTTAGGGGAAACTGCTATTCCGCTTCCAGCATCATGTCGTACGGGAACGGGGGAGCGGGGGTCTATATCGACGGGACGAGCTGCTACGCGGTGGAGATCGGGGACATCTCTGCGGCTTACAATACAGGATATGGGGTCCAGGAGGCGGGCAACGCGACCGACGGATGCCAGATCTGCGGTCTGTCGGGACGCAGCAACACGTCGGGAAGGGATAACGTCCCAGGGGCTAACTGGGCCATCTCCAATAACACCGGGAGCTGATGATGAATAGATACCTTGTTGTCTACGACACCACGACGGGGGAGATCCTGCGGGCCAGCCCCAGGCCGAACACGTTCACGACCGTCGTCTCGGGGAACGGAACCCTGGACGGCGACTCCCTCGTCGGGACGGACTTCTCCGGGGTCGCCACGGGGGATATGGTGGTCATGCAGACAGCGATCAGAGAAGTCCGCTGCGGCGTGGCCGAGGTCGTCTCGGGAACCGAGCTGCGGCTCGGACGGGTCTTCCAGGACCAGGACGCAGGCAGCGTATCTTTCACGGTCAAGCGAGTGGGAGATCCGGTGTCAGCTACGAACGAGGAGAAGGCCACGGCCATCAATGATGTAAAGGCCGAGGTCGGTCACCAGAACGTGGACGCCATGAAGGTGAAGACGAGGCAGAGCATCTCGGCTAATAGCCATCATGTTGATCTTGGCGATGGGAATAAGGTGAAGAAGGTCGAAGAAGTGGCATACGAGTAGGGAAGATGGAAGATCCGAATTCCAAGCCGAAGTCCGTCGAGGAGCGGACTGCCGAGATCCTCATGGGGCCTCCGAAGGAGGTCTACGACGCCGCCAAGAACGTGAAGGGGCGGTGGAGGGACATCGTCACCCGCAAGCGGCCCGACGGCACGGAGGAGGTGGTCGAGGAGACGCCCTGGAGCAGCAACATGATCGTCCAGGGGATGTCGGTCGCCCTCGCCGCCCTGATGAAGGGCGACCCGAACTTCGCCGGGGGGATCAGGTACCACGCGGTCGGGCGCGGGCTCGCGGCGTGGGACCCCCTCCCGACGCCCCCGACGCCGCTGGCCTCCGACGTCTCCCTGGTGGACGAGTACTTCAGGAAGGCGCCGACCGCCATCTCCTATCTGGACCCTCTGGGCGTCCCGGTGCCGGGGCCCACGAAGTCCATCCTGGTGCAGACGGTCCTCGACTACACCGAGGCGAACGGGATGGCCGGGGAGTACATCCGGGAGCAGGGGATCTTCTGCGGGCAGGCGACGGCGGTCCTGAACTCAGGGACCATGGTGAACCTGATATACCACGTCGCGAAGTGGAAGAACAACAAGGTCAAGATCACCAGGTACATCAACTTCATCTTCTGATTGGCGCACACGGTGTGCGCGTGAGGGGCGGAGGTTCCGATGGGAGCGAGCACGGCGATCATCACGAGACGCATGTTCTCGGAGGTGAAACGCTACGTCCAGACCGTCCTGCAAGCCGGGGTCCCCCTGGTCGACGCGGACTACAACGACCAGATGGACTCCAACTTCACCCAGCTCCGCAGGATCATCCAGTCCTGCCTGGGGGACGGGGCGCTCGGCGACGCCTTCCTGGTCAGCCAGAACCTCCCGAACCTGGTGAACGAGTTCCTGATCAACGGCGGGGACACGCTCGCCTCGGTCGCCCTCACGGTGAAGGCCGACAAGACGGTGGTCCTCCCGCAGCCCGGCCCGGAGGGGATGTTCAACAAGGGCCACCACGCGCAGCTCTGGGCGGACGAGACGTTCATGTCCGGCGGCCAGACGGCCCCGGTCTCCACCTCCCTCATCCAGACGGTCCTCCCGAGCGACACGCTCGTGGACACGGCGGCGAACTTCACCCCCGGAGCGCTGGTGGGCAGGGTCCTGACGCCGGACCTGGCGGTGCCAGCGAACGCATACGCGGTCGTCGCCAACGGGGCGAACACGATCCAGGTGGGCGTCTCGATGGTTGCGGCGGCCGGGGCGCAGTACCGGGTCGGCCTGACCACGCCCGGCGCGGCCAGGAAGGACCTGGTCTACCTCGACTGCTACCTCGACGAGACCAACTCGACGGAGGACGCGGACCTCAAGCACACGATCGACTCGATGACGATCGAGGCGATGCTGCGCTGGAAGCTGGTCCAGACGGTGAAGGTGGAGGAGGGGGTTGCCCTCCCCTACGCCATGCCCTCCGGGTGGACGGACACGGACGGGAACCCTCACGTGGTCGTGCCCCTGGCCCTGATCGAGCGCCCGGCGGGGAACCCGACCGTCACGGACGCGATGATAACGGACCTCCGCAGGAAGCTCTTCCGGCTGGACGAGATCGACGACCGCTTCGTGAACGTGACCGGGGACACCATGACGGGCGTCCTGGCCATGCAGGCGAACATCACGGTGGCCCTCGGGAGGAAGGTGCTGGGGACCTGCATCATCGACGCCAACGCCCTCTGCGAGGACACGGTCGCCCAGAGGCACATGAAGCGGAGCTCCCACCTCCTCGACGCGGTGGACAACGTCCCGACGTGGAGCGAGGTGAACGACCCGGCGGACCCGAACCACTTCAAGGTCCACGACAACCGGTACTACACCAAGTCCATCCTCGACGCCATGCTCGGGGCGAACCTGATCTCCAACGGGATGTTCATGGACGGGCTGGACGGGTGGGAGAACCTCGCGCCCCTGCCCCTCTACGGGTACCCGCAGCTGGAGGCGTCGAGGGCGATCGTGGCCATGAGCCTGTGCGGGGCGACCTGCGAGGGCGGGTTCTGCTCCTGCCGGTCCCTCCAGCTCTACGTGCCGCCGTCGAACCGGGCGTGCGTGATCTGCGTCACGAGGCAGGAGGTGTGCGGGGGGATCACCTGCGGCGGGGAGTTCCTCCTCATCATGACCCTCTGCGTGACCAAGGGCGAGGAGGCGGTGATCCCCTTCCTGGTGTTCGACCTCTACTCCTCCTGCCAGTACGTGGGGACGAAGAGGTACGCGATGTGGGAGCCCGGGCTGGACGACCCGGAGAAGCCGGGGATCACGGTGCAGGACGGCTTCATCAGGATGGAGAAGAAGGTCGAGTGGCCGAAGTGCATCGACAACGCGGTGGTGACGGTGTGCTTTGAGATCGTCCCGCTCCACGAGCTCCCGCCCGTCCCGCCCGAGCCGCCAGCCTGCGACGTGTGCCGCCAGGGGCCCCAGATCACGGAGGGGACGGGGGCGCTGTGGGCCTGCATCGAGAGCCCGGTGCAGATCACCCCGTTCGCGATGTGCCGGTACTTCCCGGCCCCCGTCCCGGTGGTGGACGCCGTCTCCTTCGACGTGCAGTCCAACCGCCCGGGGGCCCTGCTCCGCACGATGCTGATGGACTCGGAAGGGAAGAGGGCGTACCACGACGACGTCCCGACCGGGGGCGTCGACTCCTTCCTCGTCACGGCGGCCAGCTTCCAGATCCCGGACGGGTCCTTCAACTGGCAGAGCGTCGTCTCGTGGTGCCTGTACTGGGGGGACCCCCAGCCGTACGACGAGTACGTCACGGACAACTGGAAGATCGACAACCAGTTGCTCAGAGACCGGATTGACATCCCGAACGTGGGGAGCTGGGACGACCTCGAGTACCTGTTCCTGAACCAGCTCGCCGGGTGCGGCTACCAGGCCGAGCCCGACGCCCCCCGTGGTATCATGGCCCCGGAGGGGTCGAGGCAGGCGAGGCAGCCGGAGCCCGACCCGAACCCCCTGTCCCCGGCGTGCGAGGTTGGGCCGGAGGCCTTCGAGGTCTCGGTCTGCGCGGTGCAGATGCGCCGGATCAGCGGGCCGGAGGGCGAGATCGACCCCGGCATCGGGTGCAAGACGAACAAGATCCCTGTCATCACCACGGTCGAGTTGGATGGGACGGTGAACTTCACGACCGCCCATAACCAGGTGGCGACCGTGGTGGAGGTCCTCGAAGAGGAGTGCTCAGAGCCTCCCCCGCAGTGAGAGGTGGAAGGTGACTACCAGGCCGACGGACTTCCCTGGGGTGGTGATCGACCCCTACAGGCAGTGCGTGGTGAACCAGGTGGAGTGGGGCCGGTTCCCCGTGCGCGTCTGCGAGTGCTTCTCCGAGTGCACGAACCCGGGCTCCCCCCTGCCCATGATCGTGGAGTGCTTCATCTACGGGCCGGGGCTCGGCCACGAGGACAGGGGGTGCCCCGAGATCACGGGAGGGGCGCTCGGCGTGACCCTCGGGACGCTGGAGCCCTCCTTCTTCGTCAAGCTCGACCTGCTCTCCGACAGGGACCTACTGGCCGGGGGGTGGACCACGGCGAACACCGCGCTCCGGTTCAACCTCCACATCGGGCAGCCCGTGGCGAACTGCGAGGTCTACCTCGAGGACGGGACGGGCAAGAGGGCCTGGGTCTCCTTCGCCCCGTCGGTGGGCGCGGTCCTCTGGGTCAGCCTCCCCCTGGACGAGTTCACCATCCTGACGCCCGGGTTCTCCTTCGGCGCCGTGCGGTACATCTACTTCGGGTTCCGCCAGAACTACCAGACGTCCAACTGCATGATGGCCCTGGACAACGTGCGGGTCTGCCACAACCAGGCGGGGGTCGGGGACATGTCCTTCGAGGCGGACTCCCTCCCCTACGGGTCGAACAACCTCGGCGACGACTGCACGATGCTGGAGGAGTTCAGCGACGAGCAGGCCATCGGGAGGGTCGAGTGCGACGCGGACGACCCGCAGGTGGCGCCGACCCCCGAGTGCGACGTGTGCGTCCTCGGGCCCCCGCTGGTGAGCGAGCGCTTCGCGGTCCACTTCTGCGTCGACGAGCCGGGGCCCTACCCGCCGAGCATCAGGTACGTCCCCGCCGCCGCGTTCGCCCTGACGGCGAACGTCACCTTCACGGCCTACTCGTGGAGGCCCGGCGTGAACTGCCGTGTGTGGCTGGTGGACGACCAGGGGAGGAGGGCGAGGTACGACTTCGTGGCCGTGGGCGGGTCGCAGACCATGACCGTCGCCTGGGCCGACTTCACGCTCCTGGACGCGCTGGTCGACTGGGGGAACGTCGCGGCCTGGTGGACGGTATTCGGGACCGCGGGGGTCAACGACACGGACAAGTTCGCCCTCGACAGGCTCCTAACGAACAGCGGGGCCGTGGTCGTCAACCCGATGGAGACCCTGACGGACATCGAGTGCGGGTACGACGAGGAGCCCCAGGAGCCCATCTTCGCCATCGAGTGCAGCTACATCCAGAGGCTCTCCATCCTCAACGGGGGGCCGAACCCGGTCAGATTCGACTCCCTTCAGTGGAACAGGGCCCTGTCGGTGGCGACGGTGAGCCAGGTCTGCCTCGACCCGCAGGGGTACTGGAACCTCGGGGTGGCGCTGAACAACGGGACGGCCGAGTTCCAGGTCGCGCTCGACTTCCAAGTTGGGCCGAACGCCGGGTCCCTCCGGGAGATCCGGTTCTCCATGTGGGACGAGGTGGGCCGCCAGTTCGTCGTGGGGATCCGGCCCGAGAACGTCGTCAACCCCGGGGACAACCTCTTCACCATCCAGACGGGAGGGGGGAACGTCTCGGAGCCCACGCAGGAGTCGAAGGGCAGTTTCAACTCCGGGAGGGTGGTGTTCTGGCAGATGGAGTTCCTGGGGTCGACGCCCCTGGAGACGTACCCCTTCGTGGTGAACGTCGAGGGGTTCCGGTTCAGGGGCGCCCCGGCGAGCCCGTGGGCGTGGACGTTCCTCTTCAACGACTACGCCGACGTCCCGGCTTTCCAGGCGGCGGGCGGGCTCGCCTGCTACGACGACTACCGGCTCGTCAACATCTACCCCGACGACACCCCGTTCTCCTTCCTGGTGGGGGCGGGGGTGACGGCGAACGACGCCGCACCGGGGTACCCCGTGCGGAACGTGGGGGTGGACAGGGGCAGGATGCCGATAGCCGTGGCGGGGCAGGAGGTCAGGGCGGAGCGGGTCTTCGGGACGCCGTGGAACGTCGGGCCCGACCCCTGGACGTCGGTCGTCCTGTGGTACCGGGCGCGGCCAGACCCAGGGCCCCCGGCGAGGATGCACCTGGTGCTTCAGGACGACGCGGGGAGGACCGCGACCTACTCTTTCGACAACGGGAGCGGGGCCCTCGACGCCGACGGGGTGAGGCAGTTCACCACCGCGAGGGGCAGCTTCGACGAGCCCATCGGGAACGTCGGGATCCTCATCCGTCTCGTCCGGCTCGTGAAGGAGGGGGTCGACAACTGGTCGAGGCCGATCCCCGACGTGGGGTCGAGGGCGAATCAGTACTCCGGGGACGAGGTTGACCTCGTGCGGGTCTTGGCCCTTGGAAGCGGGGGCGTCGCCCAGAACGGGGCGGCGGGCGGGGCCTCCACCATGGCGAACGTCGTCAACGGGTCCATCGGGGCGATGGGTGGGGACGACCAGCCGTCCCTGTTCGACGGGCACGTCCACCACCAGACGGAGCCGGGGGACGACCCGCCGGGGTGGCCCTTCACGCGGGGGCCGGACCTTCCCTACACGCCGGAGTTCGACGGGTACCTGGAGATCAACAAGTTGGCCCAGGGGCCGACGGCGAAGTTGTCGGCCCTCCTGGTGGACGCGGGGGTCATCGACATTTCCATCTTCAACGGGGACCCCCTCGCGTGCGTGTTCGTCCTCCTCGCGGGGACGAACTACGGAAGCGGGGTGCAGCTGCACACCATCCGGGACGTCCGCCTCGACCTCCACGACGACCTCGGAGGGACCCTGAGCATCCCGTTGGGGTCCCCGAACTCGGGCCTGATGTTCCAGCCCACCTGGTGGATGGGGTACCCCTTCGCCTGCCTGAACACGTCGGACTTCCAGGTGCGGGAGCAGCTCACCGCGATGTGCTTCAACCTGGGCGACGGGTCCACGACGGGGTTCGACTGGACGAGGCTCCAGTCCTACGACATCGTCTCGGAGAGCGGGTGGAGCACGAGCAAGACGTGGTTCTTCCAGGTCTTCATCGGGGAGTGGGACGGCATCAACCAGTTCAGCTGCAACTGGAACCGCACCTCCTGGAAGAGGCTCCTCGGGTTCGTGAACCCGTCGAACCAGGTTGACGTGGGCAGGAAGCTCGACCCGAAGATGACGCCCCTGATCGCCCTCAACTGCGACAAGAGCAGGCCCATCGCCTACTGGGGGATGGCGGAGGGGGCGGTCCGGGCGGCGGAGATCGTCCTGGTCCCCGCCAAGTACAGGGACGACGACATCGTCGGGGTCGACGGGAACAGGGGGTACGACGAGTTCGGGGACCCGCTGCCGGGGGTGCTGGAGGCCCTCGCCAGGGACACGCGGGCCTGGTACGGGAACGTCGCCTTCCAGGCGGCGCCCTTCGCCGGGTGCCGCAACATCTGGATGGACATCTGCTACATCGACGAGGTGGAGTGCCTCGGGACGGACCTGACGAAGGCCCTGTACCAGTTCTGGGACACGGAGTGTCCGTGCTACGGGACGCCCGAGGAGATTTCCAACCTCGCGACCGACCGCTGGATGGACCGGATCCTGCCCGACGACCAGTTCATACTGGAGCCCGGGGGGATGGCGCTGCCCTACGGCTACCCCGAGGCCATCCGGTTCGAGTACTGCGGGGTCCCGGACCTGGACGTGGCGGCGCAGGACGACACGGACCCGGCCTTCACCTTCAAGAGGGAGACTCCCTCCTGCGCCAGGCCGGACGACCCGATCAACCTGACGTACGGCCACTACGTCGCGAGGGTCACCCTCACGGCGAAGCAGGCTCCGATCACGGTCAACTGGGCGGACGTCCTGCCCGCGGGGGAGGCCCTGGTCCAGGGGGCCATGGCCGAGATCATCACGCTCGTTAACGTCGGGGACGTGGCGGTCAGGGAGTACATGCTGAGGACCGCGCAGCTCCAGGGGGGGAGCGCGGCGATCGCCGGGGCGGCCGTCGTCGCGCCGAGCCCCGCCGTCACCCTCGCCTCCCCGCCGACCACGATGGACATCAACTGCGACACGCTCTCCTGGCACTCCTTCGGGAGCCAGGACCCGAACGTCTACGGGGTGGCGTACTGGGCGGGCGGCGGCAGGCCGGACCCGGTGGTCCCGCCGGGGGTCGGCCTGTGGGCGAAGGTGTGGGCGGGGCCGGGGTCCGCGGGGCTGAGCGTCAGGGAGCAGTACCTCTTCGCGGACGCCACGATCCCCGCGCAGGCCGGGCCGTTCACGGTAGTGTTCAATCTCGGGGGGACCGGGATCGAGGGGTTCTCCCCGGGCCTCCCGGTGTGGGTCTTCAACACGGACTTCGTGGACAACCCCGTGCGGAGGATCTCGGGACTCGACATCGAGGCGCAGGAGTCGTCCGCCAACCCGGACGAGGAGGTCACGGGCCTGTACGGGGTCGTCGACTCGATCGACCCCGTGCTCATGACGGTCTCGGTGCGGTTCCCCGACACCCTGGACCAGCAGGTCCGGTTCACCACGCTGGCGAAGGCCTGCGTCATGGTGGCCCCGGCCCAGTCGAGGGGCTACTACTGGGAGGCGAGCCCAGGGATGGTGGACCTCTGCAAGATGGAGGTGCCGCCCGTGCACACGGCCATCCGGTGGGGGTACCGCTACTGGAACGCGACGAAGTACCCGGCGCCGGGGACGAGCGGGGCGGCCTACGTCTGCGACGGGGACGGGGAGAGCTACCTGTACGAGCTCCACGGGGAGGCGCCGAAGGACATCATCAACCCGGTGGACTGGATGGACCTCCTGTGCAGCCCCGTGCTGGAGACCAAGCTGCTGAACGACGCCCTGCCAGGGCAGAACGACGTGCGGGTCTGCGACATCTGCCTGTTCGCCCCGTGCGACATCATCCAGATCGTGGACCTCGCCTGCACCGGCAGGGAGGGCGGGGGGGCGGGGTACGTCGGGGCGGTGGTGGCCACCGTCTCGGACGACCCGGGGAAGTCGTGCGCCAGCCTGTACGCGGTCGAGGGGCACGTGCTGATCGTCCCCAAGATCCTGACGTCCGTGGCCGGGTGCGGGACGATCGACGGGTACAAGACCACGCGCAAGGCCAGGGCGTTCGTGAGGCCCGACGTGGCGCGGTACGCATACAGCCCGACCACGAAGTGCCTGCCGGACGGGAGCCCCGTGGAGGGGCCGAACTTCGTCTGCGTGGACTTCGAGGGGGGGAAGTTCACCTTCTACCCCCTGGTGGTGGCGAACAACCCGTGCGCCTGCTTCAGGTCCCTCCAGTCCAGCGTCAGGCTGAACGTGCAGGAGCCGGGGATCTACTTCCTGAAGGGGATCGACAAGAGCGGGTGCCTGAGCCCGCCGAGCAAGCCCATCAAGATCGTCGGGGCGGGGGCGGAGCCGAACACCTGCGGCGTGGGCCTCTCCCCCACCCTGCTGACCCACAAGACCTTCGGGGACCCGGGGACGGAGGAGGACTTCGTGGGGCCGCCGCCCGCGTACATCGAGATCGCCGGGTCGACCATCACCTTCGCCCTCGCGACCTGGTCGCGGGTGGAGATCAGGGCGTCCCTCTTCGGGTTCGACGTCCTCTTCGGGAGCAAGGGCGGTCTGGACGCCGCGGGGTGGACCGAGCTCTGGGCCAGGGACATGACCTCCGGCATCTACTACAGGCTCGCGGACCGCATGACGTACGGGTACACCGCCGACGTACCCGCCGCCCAGACGGACTCCGGGGCCGGGTCCGTGTGCTCCAGGGTCATGGACCTCGCGGCGGGGGCCTACACGTTCAACCTCTACATCAAGAACGGGAACCCGCCGTCGGCAGCGAGGATCCGGTACCCGGTGGACGTCCAGGCCTGGAGATTCGGGCTCTGCGCCCCTCCGACGTAGTGAGGTGAAGGATGGACATGGGGACGAGGGGGGACCGGAGGGAGGTGTGGGTGGTCTACAACCGCCTCTCCGGGTCGGTGCTGGCGGTCCTCCGCGGGGAGCCCGTAAGGGACGCGTTCCCCCCGTCGAAGTACGGAGCCGTCAAGGCGTCGCTGAGCGCCGCGGAGATCGGGAAGGCGCACCAGCTCCGGGTCGAGGGGGGGAGGGTGGTCCACGCACCGTCCCTGGCGGGGATCTGACGTCTTGCACCCCCCGGGGGCCGGTGGTAGGATTGAGTCCTACGGGAGAGCAGTGACAGGACGTAGTCAGGAGGACGCCGATGCCCATTCCCATCATCACCGAGGACATCTCGTTCCAGCACATCTCCAGCCCGCTGGGCAACCCCGGCTCGCCGTTCGACAAGGCGCTGTGCAACCGGGACTACATCGTCTCGGCGTACATCAAGAAGATCAACCCGAGCTACCCGAAGATCAGCCTCGCGGACGAGGTCATGGCCCAGTGCAAGGCCGTGTTCCCCGGCTTCGGCGACTTCGGGCCTGGCGGCGGCCCCCTGGCGTAGGGAACGCGCTGAGCGTGCATCCGATAAGGGAGTGGGCGGAGGATGGTCTCCGCCCATTTTCCTATGGGGATGGGCCATGAAACGCGCACTTTTGGTCGGCATCAATAGGTATCCAGGTGCCCCCTTACGCGGGGCGCTGAACGACGTCGAGGACTGGCACGGGGTCCTCGCGGCGCGAGGGGGGTACTCCCCGGACAACATCAGGGCGGTGTGCGACGAGCGGGCCACGACGCAGGGCATACGGGACCGCATGGCGTGGCTCAGGGAGGGGCTGAAGGGGCCCGGCGACGAGGTCTTCTTCGCCTTCTCGGGACACGGCTCCCAGGTCCGCGACAGGGGCGTCCTCGACGAGCTCGCGGACAACCTGGACGAGATCCTCGTGCCCGTGGACATCGACTGGAACACCAGGGTCATCACGGACGACGACGTCGGGGACTGGCTCAAGACCTTCCCGGCGGGGGCCAAGATCACGGTGGTCTTGGATTGCTGCAACAGCGGATCCGGGACCAGGGGGCTCAGGCCCCCCCAGGAGAACCCGCACTACAAGGCAGACCGATACCTCCCGCCGCCCCTGGACATCGCCCTCAGGGCCGGTGGGCTCGCCACGCGGAGGGGCGTGGAGGTCGGCGTCAGGATAGGGTGCGGGCACGGGAAGAGGAACGGCTGGAGGGAGGCCAAGGCGAACGGCAAGAAGAAGAGCCTGTTCTGGTGGAGGAATCCGAGCCCGAGGCCCAAGCCCGCCCCGATTTCCACCCCTGCCCCGGCGCTGAGCCACGTCCTCATCTCCGGCTGCCGGAGCGACCAGACCAGCGCGGACGCGCTCATCAACGGGAGGTACAACGGAGCCCTGTCGCGCTTCCTCATCGACGCGGTCAGGATGTCCCCGAAGGGGACGCCGATGGCGGCCGTCCAGGCCGAGGCGAGGAAGGCGATCATCCTGGCCGGGTACACCCAGGAGTCGCAGATCGAGGGGCCGGAGTTCCTGCTCAAGGCCCCGTTCTTCATGTAGGAGGCGCACATGACGGTTCCGTACTTCACCCCCGAGGACAAGAGCATCTACGGCACGTTCGCCGATGAGTACCAGAGGCTCCTCGACAACATCGCGAGCGGCTTCGCCAACGTGGGGTCCGAGGAGAAGATGATGGACGCTGGCGGGGCCGGGGTGGGCTACGTCCACTTCCTTTCGCAGCCCGACGCCGAGGACGCCATCATGATCGACGGGCAGATCTACCGCTACTTCCAGGGGTCGCCCCCGAGGCCCCCGCGCCCGCCGTGGCGTCCGCCGTGGAGGCCGATACCCCGCCCCCGCGAGCCCTTCCTCCCGAGGGAGATCCTCCCGAGGGAGATCCCGTCCGGCGAGTTCGACGTGGGGATCATCATCGGGAACGACGTCGAGCAGACCATCGACCGCACCGCCGCCGCGATCGAGGGCAACATCTACACGGGCGTCCGGGGCATCCGGGCGGTCAACGGGGCCGGGCCGGTCCTCCTCCTGGCGGCCAGGTGGGCGGGGGCCGACTCCAACTTCCCGATCGAGGAGAGCACGGGCGGTGTCCGCATGGTGGTGGGCGAGGGCGAGGCGCGGAGCGCCGCGACCCCCCGCCAGAGGAAGGTCGTGACCTGCAACTACGCCATGAACGGGCGCGACATCGCGGCCCTGGCGGCGCCGTGCGAGATACCGATCATGTGCTGCATCGCCAGCACCTCCCCGCAGTTCGGGGGGGCGATCCTTTTGCGGGGGATGGGCCTCAACGTGGTCCCCTTCACGACGGACGTCGGCTTCGGCGTCCGGCAGATCGGGGACGAGCTCTGGATCATCACGATTCACGACCTGGGCGGGGTCATCCAGGAAGGCGACGCCATGCTCGTGACCGCGTGGACGTAACCCGCCGAAGGCGGAGAGAAGAAGGAGGACAAGATGGGAGCCTACGTAAGACCTGACAAGGCGATCCGGGAGAACATCATCGTCAAGATGGAGGAGGACCGCGACGCGATCCAGGCCGCCTTCTCCTCCAGCCTCGTCGAGACCTCGGTGGACTTCATCAACGACGCCCCCCCGGTGGGCGGCGACGTGCGGATCAGGATGGCGCTGGGCACGATGACACCCGTGTCGGGGTTCTGCTGCTGCATGCCGGGGACCGGACCCGGGGCGACCATGGACATCAAGATCGGCACCCCCGGAGGCCCCTCGATCCTGACGGCCCCGGCCCCGATCGCCTCGACCCCCGGCGTCCCGGTGCCGCTGTCGTTCGTCCCCGGAGTGTCGATCCCGGCGGGCACCCCGATCTGCTACGTCCTGACGGACATCGGCGCGCCGGTGATCTTCCCGACGGCGAACGTGCAGTGGCTCGTGAGCTGACGCATTCGATGCCGTAGCAGGATTCCCAAAGGAACCAGCCAGCGGGTCGCGGGAGCCGGAATATAAGCCCGGCCCCTGAATTAGGGGGAGAAGACCAATGAGAAGGCAGACTTATTACACCCCAGGGGATAAATCTATATATGGGAACATCATTGACGAACTGGAAAGTGAGCGCGGCAGACTTGAGGCCGGATTTCAGACTGTCTTCTCCTCCGTAGAGCAGCTGATTCCTTCAGAGAACCTGAATTTTTACATCGACCCAACCAACGGGAATGACGCAACCGCCGATGGAGCGATAATCACCCCGTTTAAGACCTGGAAGGCTTTTTGGGAATCGAACGTCCTCCCGAAGGCCACAAGGAAATCCATCAACGTCAAGATCTTTCCAGGTGTTCTCGACTGGGTGTACCTGTCGGGGATAAACGTCTACCAACCCGGATCCCTCAACATCTATGCGGACATGAAGCCTGCCGTCATCACGGGAATGAACCAAGGGACGGCTTCCGGTGGAACGACATACTCCCTCCAGAAAGCGGGAGCCGGGTGGGCACCAAACCAACTTGCCGGGAAGTCGTGGCGGATCACGGCTGGAACTCACATGTGGTACAGCGGGAAGATCGTTACCAACACGGCAACGGAGTTCTTCATCGCCCCTTTGATGGGGACGCCTATCGACGCCACGGACGTGTTCATCATCGAGGAATCAACGGTTCTGGTGAACCCCCCCCTGATGTATAACCATCCCAATCCCTTGACGGTGTACGATAGCAGAGGAAACATCAACATCCAAAACCTGGACTTCCAGGCCAACGAGCACCGCTACCAGTATTACGCGGGAAGAATAACCAGGAGTGGCGACGGAATCATCTTCTTTAACTGCATGTTCAGGGGATCGAGTCCGGCGTCTCTCGCAGCATTGAAAGATCCTCTGTGGACATCTCGGGCACACGACTCGACGTTTTTTCTTTGCTCGTTCATCTCTCAGGAAGGAGTTACGACGGAGTCCATCATTCAACACGACGGACCCACCAGTAAGATGGATTACTACGGATGCGCCTTTAACGATTGCATCCATGTCTACTACGGCATGGACCACCTCTCCATACAGAACTGCCACCGCATACAGCGGGCAGGGAGCACAGGGAGCGACGTCCTCCGGACGGTCAACTACTTCCAGCCCATCAACAGTAGGATCGACTTCAATCTAACCGGGGCGGGCATACGATTCGATGGCCCGTCCTGCATGGACGCCCGCTACACGCAATTCCTTCGGTCCAGCGGAAAGGGTCTGTGGACATACGGCTACTACGGCGATGGTGTCCGCCTGTCTTTCATTGGGGGAGAAGTAGGGGGTTGCGTCGGGGATGGGATTGATGTGGGACCATGCTCTTCCGTGGCCATGGTTTCTCTTCTCACGAACCCAGCCGCCATCAACGGCGGGTGGGGGCTCAAACTCCGAAATGGAGCGAAGGCCGCATACGCCGGAGTCAGCTCTCTCAAGGGGGCATTGGGGGATGTGAACCTTGGAGACGGGGTAACCAATGTCCCGATAAATACGACAGCGACCGACACGACGCACCTAACTCGGATAGCGCCTTTCGGAGGGTAGGACTGTGATCATTGAAGATCAAGTGAAGACGTTGCTGCTGGCGGCGGAGAAAGCCGATCTGGCGGACAGGGATTCCTTGCTTTTTGGGGGTTTCTACCGGGAGCCGAATTCTTTCATGGAACGTCAAGTTAGAGTAAGGCTCTACGGAATTATCAGGGAGAACCATCTCGCGGAGGATGCACTTGATTCTTTGTGGGATCTACTCGGGCTGGAAAGACATCCTCCTGAATAAGGGGATTTCAATAGGAACCTCGGTCCCTCTTTCTTTCCTGATCCGCCGGGGGTTCGCGCCTCCGGCGGGTTTTTTTCGCCCAGGCTGTTGACGACTTGGGGAAAAGGGGTATAATAAAGGAGTCAAGTGCAGGAGGGGACGAGATGATGGCGACGGCGAGCAGGTCGGAGAGGGACGCCAGGCGGGCGAAGGTCCGCGAGGCCCTCAAGGCCATGATGGTGTTCTCGGACGACGACCCCGAGGTCGCGAAGTTCTCCGAGAAGGTCGCGGAGCTCCGGCACGAGTACCGGGAGGGGAGGCTCTTCGTGGGGAAGGACAGCCCCCCGAAGCACGAGATCCGCCGGTCGAAGACGGGCAACGTCTACTGCCGGTGCCCCGACTTCGCCTTCCGCCAGCGGGAGGGCCGGGCCGGGGGGACGGGGGTCTGCAAGCACGTAGCTTTTGCCTTGTGCATGGACCTGGAGATCCCGGCGACGGGGGAGGGCGGGCTGTAGGAGCCCCTTTTTTTCGCGGAATCTTGTTGACGAAAGCAGGAAAGCCCGTATAATAGAGGCGTGAGGTAGAGGTAGTCGAGAAGGAAGGAGACGGGCCATGCGGATCGGAGAGGTCGCGAACGTGATACGGGCTCACGAGGCCGCGGGGAACGCGGTCATGCTGTGGGCCCCCCCGGGCGTGGGGAAGTCGGCCCTGGTCCGACAGATGTGCGAGGAGGACGGGATCGAGTGCATCGACATCCGCCTCTCCCTCCTGAACCCGGTCGACCTCCGCGGGATCCCGGTGGTGCGCGGGGACAAGGTCGAGTGGGTGCCCCCCGTGTTCCTGGTCAAGCGCGGCCCCTGCCGGTTCTTCCTCGACGAGATCAACTGCGCGCCCCCGGCCACCCAGGCGGCGGCGTATCAGTGGATCCTCGACGGGCGGATCGGCGAGTGGTCCATGGACAAGACGGTCGAGAACGGCCGCCCCCGGCAGACGATCATCGCGGCCGGGAACAGGGCCTCGGACCAGGCGGTCGTCCACCAGATGCCCGCCCCCCTGCGCAACCGCATGGCCCACGTGGAGGTGGAGCCCCACCTCGACGACTGGCGCGAGTGGGCGTGGGCGCACGGGGTCGACTCCGGCGTCATCAACTTCCTCGCCTTCACCTCGCGGATCGGGGTGGGGATCAACGAGAAGTCGGCCTGGGGCCTGCTCTTCTTCTTCGACCCGAAGGTCCATGCCTCCGGGTCCTTCCCGACCCCCCGGTCGTGGGAGCAGGTGAGCAGGTTCATCACGGCGAACCCGAAGCTCCGGACGAACACCGAGGCGGTCGCCGGGATGGTCGGGGCGGCGGTGGCGCAGAAGTTCACGGCCTTCATGAAGGTGGCGGACAAGCTCCCGAGCGCGGACCGGGTCCTCGACGGGGACATGGGGCTGGCGCCCCCGGCCGAGCCCTCCGCCCTGTACGCCTTCTGCGGCGCCCTGTCGGCGGCCCTGATCCGCCGGGACAAGGCGACGCGGGGGAAGGCCATGGAGAACGTCGCCTCCTACTGCGCGAAGCACTGGTCGGGCGACGCTGAGTTCGCGATCCTCACGATGCGCGACTTCGGGCGGACGGCGGAGTTCCGGGAGGTCTACCGCGGCGTCCTGACCTCGAAGGGCTGGAAGGACTTCTCGAAGGTCTTCGGGAACCTGCTCCAGGAGTGAGCGGGAGATGGGGGGGAAGATGGACGCGGCGAAGGAAGCAAAGGGGATCCTCGGCGGGACGTCGAAGAGCGGGGCCCCGAAGGGGAGGGCCGAGGCGGAGGCGCTCCGGTGCTCCCTGGTGGCGGCCCTGGTGGGGATGCCGAAGGCGGAGCGGGCCGAGGCCACGAAGGCCCTCGCCCTCCACCTCGCCCGGCACTGGTCGGGGAAGGGCGACCGGAGGGCGGCTCTCGAGGTCGTGGCGGCCTTCGGCAGGACCCCGGAGTACCGGGAGGTCTACAAGAGCCTCCTCACCTCCGTGGCCTGGGTGGAGTTCTCCAGGCAGTTCTCGGGGGACATCGCCGAGATCCTCGCTTGACGAAAGCAGGAAAGCCTGTATAATAGTGGTGTCTTGTGAGGAGGCAGGGACATGGCAGAGGAGAGAGGTCCGCTGGTCAAGGCGGGGGTCCAGCTCGTCCTGAACCACCCCTTCTTCGGGGTGCTCTTCTGCCACCTGCGGAAGGTGCCGCTGTCCGCCAGCCGCATGGTCGCCATCTGCGGGATGCCGACGGCGGCGGTCGACGGCAAGACGATCTTCTACAACGAGGAGTGGGTCGGGAAGCTGCCGGAGAAGGCCCGCATGGGCCTCCTGGCGCACGAGGTCCTCCACCCCGCCCTCGGCCACCTCTGGCGCCGGGGCAACAGGCACCTCGAGCTGTGGAACTGCGCGGTGGACTTCGCGGCGAACGACATCATCAAGCGCATGATCCCGAACGTGGAGCTGCCGGACGGCGGGCTCTACGACTCCCGCTTCCAGGGGATGGCGGCCGAGCAGATCTACTCGATCCTGGAGAAGGAGGCGAGGAAGATCACGCGGCCCGGAGGGGGCGACGGCCACCTGGAGAAGACCGTGCGGGACGGGCAGGACCCGAAGGGCGGGAAGGGGAGGCAGAAGGCCGGCGGCAAGCCGGAGGAGAAGAAGGGGAAGGGCGCGGGGAAGGGGGAGGAGAAGGGGAAGAAGGGGAAGGGCGCCGGGGGGAAGAAGGCGAAGGAGGAGAAGGGGGACGAGGATGGCGAGGGGGACGCCGACCCCGAGGACGGGAAGTCCGACAGCCTAACGGAGGCGGAGAGCAAGGCCGAGGGGCAGAAGGGCAAGGGGAAGGACGGGCAGGAGGGGGAAGACGGGGAGGGGTCGGAGGAGGACGGGGAGGGGGAGGGCAAGGGCGGGAAGGGCAAGGGCGAGGGCAAGGGCGAGGGCGAGGGCCAGGCACCGGCCGAGCAGCAGGAGGGGGAGGGCGGGGGCGAGGAGAGCGACACGGGGGAGATGGAGGACGGGCCCGAGGAGAGCATGGAGCAGCACTGGAGGGACGTGCTGGTCCAGGCCGCGATGGTCGCGAAGCAGAAGGGCAACCTCCCGGCCCAGCTCGCCCGCCTGGTCGAGGACGTCACGGCCCCGAAGGTCCCGTGGCAGGCGATCATCGAGCAGTTCCTCACGGAGGTCCTGCGCGACGACTACGACATGATGAAGCAGGACCGCCGGTTCATCGAGCAGGGGATCTACTTCCCCGACCTCCAGTCGAACGCGACGAGCGTGGCGGTGGCGGTGGACACGAGCGGCTCGATCGGCAAGAGGGAGCTGGTCGCCTTCGTGAGCGAGATGACGGGCCTCCTCCGGTGCAGGGGGATCGCGAGCATGAGGGTCATGGCGTGCGACGCGGAGGTCACCCTGGACGAGACGCTCGGCCCGACGGACCCCCTGCCGGAGAACTACCCCGGAGGCGGCGGGACCGACTTCCGCCCGGTCTTCAAGCGGCTGCGGGACGGGATGCAGTCGGGGGAGCGCCCCGCCCTCCTGGTCTACCTCACGGACGGGTGCGGGACCTACCCGGAGAGGGACGAGCTGGGGATCCCGGTCATCTGGATGATGACGACCGACGCCTACCGCAAGGAGGAGAGCCTTCCGGAGCCGCCGTTCGGGGTGCGGATCCCCTACGAGATCGGGGGGAGGGACGACGAGTGAGTGGCGAGGAGGAGGCGGTCGGCGAGGGCGGGGACGAGGGCGTCTTCGTCCCGTACACGGAGGTGAGGAGGGAGGCCCTCGGCTTCCTGGCCTCGTCCGGGTACCGGCTGGAGGCCGACGCGATGGACGCGTCGTGGGGGAGCACGGCGGACGGGAACTGGGAGAGGAAGGTAGCCGAGCGGGACGTCGAGCCGGGCGTCCTGATCCACGTGACGGAGAGGCCGCCGAACCCGGAGATCCGGGTCTACCTGGTCCGGGTGCTCGGGGGGATTTCCAAGCCCATCAGCAGGCCCAGGAAGATGTCGTACCGGAACCCCGAGCGGGTGCGGGCGTACCTGCCGAGGGTGGAGGCGGATCTGCTGGAGGGGCTGCGGACGCGGTGCCCCCACTGCGGGGGCCCGATGGCGGAGAGGAAGGTCAAGAACCCGGAGTCGAAGAACGCGGGGAAGACCTTCCTGGGGTGCCTCCGGTACCCCGAGTGCCGGGGCGCGGTCGCGGAGTGGATCCCGAGGGCGGCCTCCGACGACGGGAAGATGGTCGGGGCGGCCTGCCCGGACTGCGGGTCCCCCCTGGTCGTCCGGTACGTGAAGAGGGAGGACCTGCCGCACCGGGGCCAGTCGTTCATCGGGTGCTCCGGCTACCCCAAGTGCAGGAGGATCGTCACGCGGGAGGAGCTCATGGCGCTGAGGTTCATGGCGCCGAGGGAGGAGGGGGAGGGCGAGCCGGCCTTTTGACGAAACGAGGAAAGCCCGTATAATAAAGGTGCGAGCGGGTTGCGGAGGACGTGGGGCCAAGAGAAGGAGGGGACCATGAGCGGGCTGAGCGAGATTGGGATCCTGCACTACGACATCCCCGGAGGGCTGAACTGCTTCTGGTACCGGCTCCAGCGCGTCCTGCGGTCGGGCCGGGCTCTCCAGGCGTCCAAGTCGGTGTACCTGGTCAACTGGGCGGACGTGCCGAAGGTCCAGGAGCTGATCGACGGGGCCAAGAAGGCCTTCGCGGAGAAGTACCCCGAGCGCGTGGGCGGGCTCTGGGGCCTCAGGATGTCCTTCCTCAAGTTCGACGACGCGACTGCCGAGGAGGCGCGGGCGATGGCCGTGGACGGCCTGTCACGCCTCATCTCCGAGATCGGGGCCGCACTCAAGGCCCGGATCGAGAAGATGAGGGAGTACGGCGAGGAGGACCTGCCCCAGCGCGTGAAGCGGTCCTTCGCCCAGCGCGTCCAGGAGTGCGAGGGCCTGGCGGTCGCCTTCCGCCTCATGGAGGAGGTCGAGGTCGCCCTCGACGCGGTCAAGAAGGTCGTGGTCGCCGAGGTCGGCGCCGATGTCTACGCCACGGTGGCGGACGGGAAGCGGATGAAGCCCCGCCGGGCGAAGAAGGAGCCGTGCGGGTCGGCGGCGTGAACGAGGACGCGGCGGGAGCCGCGGGGCCCCGCCGCCGTTTCGGGTGAGGGAGATGATCGACAGGAGCCTTCTCGGACGCGGGTGGAAGCCGTACAGGGGGTGCTGCCTGCTCGGCTTGATTGAGCCCCGCCTCGTCGACCGGGTCGGGTACGAGGTCGACTTCGAGGGGGCGTGCCGGATCGTGGCGAGGGAGGCCGTTTCTTCCCTTCCGGGGGAGGCATCGACCGACTGGGACGATGTACGGCAGGACAAGGAGTTTGACGCCAAGATCGTCTCGACTCACCCCAAGCTGTGGCGGTACTGGGACGACCGGGGAAACATCCGTAAGCACCTGGAGGACGTCCTGGGCGAGGCCCTCGGGGGCGGGGAGGTCGGGGGACTTCTCCGGCACGCCAACGTCTCCTCCATTCTGGAGGTGCTGGACCACGCCGTAGTGAGGACCATGGCCCTGGACCGCCTGCGGGCGAGGATCCGCGACGGGGAGGAGCGCAAGATCTGGTTCACCAAGCCGCCGGAGACGATGATGCTTCCAGACGCCCATGAAATCTGGCGGGGGCCGTGGAAGGTCCTGGGCTGGAGGAGGGCGTACACGGGGGTCTACTACCCGTCATCGGGGGACGGGGAGGGCTTCGATCCCGCTGGTCTCGCCAGGACCAAGGCCCACACGATCCTGAAGATCACCTACGTCGGGGAATGGGCCGGGTGGGGCGAGCATGTCGCCCTGAAGGAGGACACCTACCCGTGGAACAGCGAGGAGGTGGCCATGCGTATGATGGAGGAGCCCGCCGAGTCGGGCGCCGGGACGGATGGAAATTAGGTGGGGAGGTGCTGCATGCCGGAGGTGAAGTGCCCCCGGTGCGGGGAGGAGATGAGGGACGGGAAGTGCCGGGCCTGCGGGGCCTGGATGGACTCCTACGGGATCGTCCACGCCGAGGGCTGCCAGGGCGGGTTCCACGAGGAGTGCCCGGGGGAGCCGAGGGGCAAGCCCAGGAAAAGGTCTTGACGAAAGTCGGATCGGGGATATAATAATCGCATGGTGGACGGCGCTCATCTCGTGGACGTAAGCCTCTCCGCCCCCATGTTCGGGGCGACGAGGGCGGAGGACTTCGCCAGGATGAAGGTGGCGGGGTTCCTCCTGAGGGACTACCTGTACATCAAGATCCTCTTCAAGGAGCGGAAGGCCCCGTTCGTGCGGTACAGGTTGGAGAAGGGGATGGGGTGGGCCGAGTGCCGCGTGTCGATGCGGGTGGTCGGGTTCCCCCACGAGGACAAGTTCAACGTCAGGTCCGTGCAGGTGAGGGACCCGCTCGACCGGGCGCTTGTCGGGATGGACTGGTTCTACGAGACCGAGGCGGTGCGCTTCAGGGACGCGGAGGAGGAGGCGGTGTTCGGGTTCGCGGTGGGGGCCTTCGTGGTCCTAAGGAAGGCCGGGGCCATCCCAGGCAGGCTCACGAAGACGGGGTTCGCGAGGAAGGCGATCGAGTGGCTCGGCCAGTTCAGGGCGTGGAGGGACGCCGGGTTCCCCGAGGGGGCCGTGGCACCTGAGCCGAAGAAGGAGGGGCCGGATGCCGGAGATCACGGTGATCCTGGACGGGAAGGACTTCCGGAGGCTGGTGGCGGGGAGGGCGGTGGAGACGGAGGTCAGGGTCAGGGACGTACAGTGCTGGATCAGGATCGGGATGGGGGAGCTCGACTTCAAGGCGATGGTCGAGGCGATCAGGGACGCGATGGACGGGCTGGGACATGCACCTCCAGACGGCGAAAAACAGGAGCAAGAACCGCCTCAAGGAGCAGCTCCTCGAAGCGAGGAACCGCGTCGCGGAGATGACGGAGGAGATGTCGCTCCTCACGACGCTGCTGGGGATAGGGGGCCAGTTCGAGAGGACGGGAAGCAGGATCGTGGTCCGGTTCCCCGTCCCCGCGGGGTGGTCCGCTGAGGACTGGGGAAGGGACACGAGGGAGATACTGATCAGGTTCAGGAAGGTCGTCCGTTCAGGAGAGACGGCATGAGGCGGATCGCGTTCAGGATCGAGGGGGAGGACCTGGTGAGGTTCATGGCGGGGGAGGCCGTCGAGGCCAGGGGCGTCGACAGCGTGGGGGCCCGGTGGTCCCTGTCCCTGCGGAGCGCCCCGGCCGAGCCGGGGGAGGCGCCGAGGGTCGTGGACGTCGCGGTCGAGGAGGCCCCGACCTGGGCCGTCCTCATCGGGGGCCACGTGATCGGGCACGAGACGCACGAGGAGCCCGGGGAGGCCGTCCGGGAGGCGTTCTCCGCGGCCGGGCTGTCCTCGCTGCCGGAGGCCGTAGAGGTCGTGGCCAGGCGGGACGACACCGGCGAGTCGTGGGTGGTCTTCACCCTGGACGGCGAGGCCTACTGCGTCCCGTTCGCCGAGTTCGCCGCCGACGTCCTCAAGTCCGACCGGTGGACGGGGGCGCAGAGGACGAAGCGGACCGAGATCGACGCGCTCATGGCCGAGATCAGGTCCCTGGCGGGCAAGGCCCGGTAGGGGGGGAGATGCCCCTCGGGTGGGTCCCGGTCCGCGGGGAGAGGGTGCGCTACCGGTCCAGGCCGGTGGTGGTCCTGTCGGTGCGCGTCTACTCGCCGACGAGCGGGAGGGACGCGGCCTGGGCCGAGGTGAGGGAGTCCCCGGACAAGCCGCCGAGGCGGCGGGCCCGCAGGCGCACCCGCGAGGAGCGGGTGGCCGACGTCATCATGGGGAGGGAGAAGGATGCCCCCGCTGCCCATTCCCGACTCGTCCCTATTCTTCATCTGTCGCCACTGTGAGGCCATGGCGGCGGCGTGGGACGGGGGGCGGAAGACGTGCGGCGCCGACTGCGGCGGCCCGCTGAAGGGCAGGATGTACCCGCGCTACCGCGGCCCGCTCACGCCGGGCGTCGTCGCCACCAGGTGCTTCGTCTGCGGAGAGGGGGCGGCGGACCACGTCTCCGACGAGAGGATGTCGAGGATCCTCGGGGTCTGCGGGAAGCATTCCCACTGCGTCAGGCGGACCGACATGTCCAAGGTCAGGCCGGAGGACCGGGGGATAGTGACCACGAGGAAGGTCGAGGTCCCGCCGGAGGAGCTGTTCGGGCTGCCAGAGAAGGAGCGCGGATGACACTCTCGAAGAGGATGGAGGAGGGGTTCTGGGCCACCATCGGGCTCGCCCTCCCCCCTGAAGTCAAAGTGATGGTCTCCAAGGAGGAGAGATTGCCTGGCCTGTTCCTGGACGTGATGGGCCACACCGCCCAAGTGGTTCCCCCCGACGAGCCCTGTCACCTCATCTTCGTGGACCTGCAACCGGAGGCGAACTGGGCGCATGAATGCCTCTACGTCTACGTCGTTTCGGACGGGAGCCTGTTCGCGGTGAAGCACGATTGGCCGCCGAACGAGAAACATGAGATGACCCCGATGGAGCGTCCCCGGGAAGGAGCCCCGTCGATTTCGTAATACAGGAGACCCATGGACGCGAAGCAACTTAAATCGCTGGAGAAGAGGCTCCTGGAGAAACGGGAGCAACTCTTCAACGACATCGGGCGCATGAAGGCCGATGAGGCGATAAGGATTCCCAGCAAGAATTCAGAAGAGTTCGACTACGAGGTCGAGATCACGCGGGGCCTGATCGAGACGGAAGAGAGGGAGATCCGCGAGATCGACATGGCCCTGGGGAGGATCGAGGGCAAAACCTTCGGGATCTGCGAGTCCTGCGGGAAGGAGATCAAACCCTCCCGGCTCAAGGCACTTCCGAACGCCCGGCAGTGCCTTCCTTGCAAGATAAAAGAGGAGGAGGCGTGAAGATCGGGGATGTAGTCATCCTGAAGGGGAAGGTGGTAGAGAAGGAATGTGGCTCCATCTCATCGAAGGGGGATCACCTCACCCTCATCGAGGGGAAGGCCGACATCGGAGGATGCGTACTGGCGAAGGACTGGCGGGGGGAGGTTCACTGCATCAATCCGGACCTTTTCGAGGTGGTATGGACCCGCGAGGAGGAAGTCGCCAGGAAGATGATGGATCCGGAGCCCGTGCAGTTCAAGCCGGTGAGCCTCCCGGAGATCGAGCAACGGCTCCTACAGTCCATGGCCCAGATGGTGTCTGTCAATCTCGACAAGGAGATCACCGCCGACTGGAAGTGGGTGGAGGGAAAGATGAACGCGAGCAGGCATGAGCCGCCGCCGAGGCCGGGGGAGAAGAGGGTCCTCGACCTCGTCCTCGCCGACCTCAGGGCGCGGGCGGAGGCGGGGAAGATCAAGTACGGGACGTACCTCATGACGCGGAACGGGAGGGACGCCCTGATGGACGCGTACCAGGAGGCGCTGGACCTTGTCATGTACCTCCGCCAGGAGCTCGAGGAGAAGGAGGAGAGGCGTGGGTGAGAAGAAGGTCTGCCCGAGGTGCGGGAAGGAGTTTGTCGAGGGGCGCGAGGAGTACATGGACCCGACGAAGCACGGGTGGCCGGTGCCGACGGGCCAGAAGAGCGCGGACGGCTTCGACGTCTGGAGGGTCCTCCTCTGCGCCGACGCGACGCCGGAGCAGGTCGCGGAGTACAGGGCCGTCAAGACGGACCAGTCCCTGGGGATCAGGTCCGTGGGATTCGGGAAGAACTGATGGTGGAAATGATCAGAAGGCGGACAACCATCGACCTCGCCATCTACACGTTCCAGGAGACGGAGGGGTCGTTCTGCCCCTGCGGGGGGAAGGCGCACCTCCTGGCGCCGAGGGAGCCGGACCGCGACGCGCCCATCTTCTACCTCTGCGCGAAGTGCGGACGGATCGCCCAGGCGGGCGTCGGAGAGGTGTCGCCTCAGGAGGATCGATGATGGAGACGGAGTACGTCAGGTCGCTGCGGGTGGACTGGAAGGCGGAGCCGCCGGTCGGATCCCCGACGGTCGTGAGCACCTTCGCCGGGTGCGGGGGGAGCTCGCTCGGGTACCGGATGGCCGGGTTCCGGGAGCTGCTCGCCGTCGACTTCGAGGAGAACGCCGTGGCGACGTTCGCCAGGAACTTCCCGGGGGTCCCGGTCTGGCAGCGGGACATCACGAAGGTCACGGCGGAGGAGGTCCTGTCCTTCTGCAAGATCGGGAAGGGGGACCTGGACGTGTTCGACGGCAGCCCGCCGTGCTTCCCGGCCGGGACGGATGTGTGGACGGCGCGTGGGAAGGTGCCGATAGAAGGGGTTGAGATAGGGGATCTTGTGCTTACGCATAGGGGTCGGTACAGGAGGGTGGTCGGGAGGACGAAGAGGATAGCGGGAGGGCTGAGAAGGCTGGTAATCAAGTATGGTCGGGAGGATATTGTTTGCACCGAGGGGCACCCTTTGTATGTGAGGAGGAGGGCGGGTCCGAGAGTGAGGAGTTACTCCGCGCCCGAGTGGGCCGCGGCGAAGGAGATTAGGCCGGGCGATGTTGTTCTGGAGCCGCATGTCGCGGAGGTCCCCGATCTGGTCGTGCCGGATGTGGTAACAAGGCAGAGGATCAACGTGGAGGGGCAGAGCGGGTCCGACCGGAGCGAGATGCGGCTGCTGTCGAGGCCGTGTTCCTTGGATTGGAAATCCTCTGAGTTTGCATGGGTTCTGGGGTTCTACGTGGCCGAGGGGCATCGCCGGGGCCGAGAGCCGACGTTTGTTGATGGGGGGCCATATCGGCGCGAGGTGGTGTTCTCGGTTGCGGATAAGGAAGCGGCTCCGCTTTCCGTGAGGCTGTCGGGGATGGGCCTCCATGCCTGCGTCCAGAGGCACAGCCAGGGATCGTCGAGGGTGTCGGTGAGCGACCTGGACCTGTGGTCTCTTGTGGGGGTTGTGGGGGAGGGCGCGGGGGGCAAGAGGATACCGGCGGCGTTCCATGCCCAGCCGGAGGAGTGGCAGAAGGCTTTCCTGGACGGGTACTTCGAGGGGGATGGGTGCCTGAAAAGGAACGGGAAGGCAGGGGTCGTCAGGAAGGCGACCACGGTGTCGAGGGACCTCGCGGAGGGCGTGGCCAGGATGGTCGCCAGGGCGTTCGGAGTGGTGGCGTCGATTGATGTTCTTTATCCCGCGGGTGTAGGTAGCATCCAAGGCAGAAGTGTGATGGTAAGGGAGGCGTATTCGGTCGGCTATAGCCTTCCGGGATCGAGGAAGCCGAGGCCAGGGTTTGTCGATGAGGCTGGGGCGTGGCTGCCCGTCGTGAGTAATGAGGAAGAGGATCGGGCTGCGGAGGACGTCTACAACCTGGAGGTGGAGGAGGACGAGTCGTACGTGGCTGGAGGACTGGCGGTCCATAACTGCCAGGGCTTCTCGATGAGCGGGTCGAGGAAGGTGAGCGACCCGAGGAACAGCCTGTTCATGGAGTTCGCGCGGCTCATCGAGGGGCTGGGGCCGAGGGTCTTCCTCATGGAGAACGTGGCCGGGCAGGTGCGCGGCAAGATGCGGGGGGCCTTCATCGAGATCATGAGGGTGCTGAAGGGGACGGGGTACGCGGTGAAGTGCGCGCTGCTCAACGCGGCGCACTACGGGGTTCCGCAGCACAGGGAGAGGATGATCTACATCGGGGTGAGGCCCGACGTCGGGGCGGAGCCGTCGTTCCCCAGGCCGTCGGCGAGGGTGGTGACGTGCGGCGAGGCCATCGGGGACCTGGAGGGGTTCGACGACGGGGTGAAGATGCCGGGGTTCTCGAAGAGCCCGAGGGCGAGCAGGATGCTTAGCCAGATCCGGGAGGGGCAGCATGGGCTGGACGCCGACGCCAAGGGCGGGTACTTCAACACCGCGAGGATCGACAGGCTGAGGGTCGCTCCCACCATCCTCAAGACGAGCAGCCCCGCGTCGGGCCTGGTCCACTACGACGGGAGCAGGTGGCTCACCATCGCGGAGGCGAAGAGGATCGCGTCCTTCCCCGACGACTTCGAGCTCATCGGGAGCTACCAGCACAGGTGGGCGAGGATCGGGAACGCGGTCATGCCCATGTTCATGCGGGCGCTGGCGTCCCACGTCAGGAAGGAGATCCTGGGGAGATGAGCAAGGCGAAGCTGGAGGTCGTCTACGTCGACGCGTCGGCCCTGAGGCCGAACGGGTGGAACCCGAACGAGATGGACGCCGGGATGCTCGACAGGCTCATGCGCGAGGTCGAGCGGGTCGGGTTCGTCCAGCCCGTGGCGGCGATGAGGGACGGCACGATCATCGACGGGGAGCATCGCTGGGTGCTCGCCAGGGACAAGGGGTGGAAGGTGCCCGTCGTGTACCTGGACGTCGACGAGAGGACGGCGAAGACCCTCTGCGTGAACATGAACGCGATCCGCGGGGAGAACGACCCGGCCAGGCTCGTCGCCCTGGTGGAGTCGCTCGGGATGCCGGGGAGGGAGATGGAGAGGGTCCTCGGGATCACGTCGGGGGACATGGACGCGCTGCGGGCCGCCCTGGAGGCGCCCGACATCAGGGAGTTCGACGAGAACATCGAGACGAGGCACGCGTGCCCGAGGTGCGGATATAAATGGTCATGACGCCTGGCGGAAAGATCGAGATCGAGGTGGTCCCGATAGGGAGCGTGAGGCCGAACGAGTGGAACCCCAACGTCCTCCCGTCGAGGAGGTACGCCCACCTCCGAAAGGAGCTGGTCCGCGTCGGGTTCGCGGCGCCGCTCGTGGTGTCGCGGGACGGGACCATCATCAACGGCGAGCACAGGTGGAGGGCGGCCGGGGAGGAGGGGTTCTCCGAGGTCCCGGTCGTCAGGCTCGACGTCGACGAGGCCACGGCGAAGACGATCTCCCTCAACCTCAACTCGATCCACGGGGAGTTCGACAAGGCCAGGCTGGCGATGCTCGTGGCCGGGCTGGAGATCGACATCCCGAAGGACGATCTGCTGGAGATCCTCGACTACACGGACAGGGAGATGGCGGCCCTCATGGACCCTCCCCCGCCGAAGGACAAGGCCGGGGGCGGGGGGGCGGGCGAGGAGTGCGAGTGCCCGAGGTGCGGGCACCGGTTCGTCGAGGGGCAGGACTCGGGCGTGGACATCGACGGGGGAGGCGGGGATGGACACGGTGGCGCCGGAGGTGCGGTCGAGGATCATGGCCCGAATCAGGGGGAGGGGCACGGGGCCTGAGAGGGCCCTGGCCGCCGCGCTGGGCGGGTCGGGCCTGGAGTTCACGGCGAACGACGGGTCGCTCCCCGGCAGCCCCGACCTGGCCTTCGCCGGGGCGAGGCTCGCCGTGTTCGTCAACGGGTGCTTCTGGCACGGGTGCCCGAGGCACTACCGTCTGCCTAAGTCCAACGTCGAGTTCTGGGAGAGGAAGGTCCGGGGGAACCGGAGGAGGGACGCGAGGGCGAGGCGGGCCCTCAACCGGGCGGGGTGGTCGGTCATGGTCGTGTGGGAGCACGACGTGAGGTCGGACCCGGAGCGGGCGGCCGCGAGGGTCGCCGGGAGGGCGGCGCGGTGCGCGTGAGGATCGGCAAGGCGCTGGACGCGGAGATCAGGGGGGAGATCGCGAGGGCCGTGGAGGCCGCCGCGCAGTCCTTCCTGTTCGAGCCGGGGACGGAGGCTCTCTCCGAGGTCGTCAAGGATTCCGCCGTCGAGGAGGCGGCCGGGGTCGTCGAGGAGTACGGCGTCAGGATCCCGTGGCAGCCGGAGTGTAGGAGGTCGGACGCGAGGAGGCTGGTGGCGGACCGGATCTCCGTGAGCTGCGAGGATGGCGCGGTGCAAATCGACATCCGGGTCTCGCTGGAGGGGCTGACCTGCGACATCTCGGAGGAGAGGTTCGTGGCGCTCAGGATGCTGCCCGAGGGGTAGGACGGAGGGAAACACACAATGAATTGTGGTCTGAGGGTGGAAATGGCCGACAGACGGTAGTCCTTGTAAATACTTGTAAATAATGGATTTACGACATTTTAGCCGTTGACCCGAATGGCGGGCGGCGTATAATTATCGTGTTCACCTATTGCCCCGATGGGGCCGACGCCCCATAATATAGATGTCATGGCCGCTGGCAACGGCCCAGAGCAGGGGGAAAGGAACAGGGAAGTGGGGACGAGGAAGACCAGCACCGAAAAACCGGTGTCGGATTGCCACCCGATTCCGGGGGGGCGAAGCGGGGAACTTCCCCACTACCCGCCCTGCGTAGCCCCCGAAACAAACAACCAGGCCGCGACTCGAAAGAGGGCGCGGCCTGTTCTATCTGCTGGAAGTGCCAAGAAGAGCCGTCGGCGCATGGGCGTCGGCGGCTTTTTCGTTTCTCCGCCCCAACCGAGTGACGGGGAGGGGATGGAGCGTGACGGCGTGGGGGAATTGCCGGTCCGTTTCCCTGGAGCGAGTCAGGGGGACGGGGAGGGACTTTTCTATGGCGCCGAGGTGTGACGTTGGCGAGAACAACCTCGCCATGAAGCGACGGCTCCTGGAGATGGGGTGGGACCAGATCCCGCGGTTCCTGATGCGGATGAGGGAGATCGGGCCGTCGGACAAGCTGGTCTTCGCCTTCATCCTGAACCGGATCCGAGACTTCGGCAACGGGAGGGCGTTCCCGTCCATCATGACGATAGCCATGAACAACGCGCTGTCGATCCCGACGGTGAAGAGGAGCACGGCGGCGCTCGTCAAGATCGGGCTCCTGGTCAGGCACAGGAGGGGGCTCGGCAAGACGAACGAGTACGGGCTGCCGGACGAGATCCCCCCGTGGATCCTGGAGGCGTACGGCGGAGACCTCCGGTCCCAGAGAGATCAAAAAGACACCTCTGATAGATCAAAAAGATCTCCCGTGGGGGTCAAATTGAACCGTAGAAAGAGAGTGGTGGAAGTAGAGGGGGATGAAGGAGACCCTACGGGGGCGGGCTGCCGCCCGCCAGACGGTTCCGGGGCTCAACCGGGAAGGAAGACGGGTGAGTGGAAGGGTGCCAAGGCTGATGCACATGGCGGCGAGCCCAGGAGCCCCCAGGACGATTCCGGGGGAGGGGGCGCCCTTCCGCCTGCTGAGGAGGGTAAACGCGCCCAGGAGGGCTGGGCAGGGGCCTCCCCGTTCGTCCTGGACGGACCTCTCCCGGATGGGGGGGGAGGCGGGGTCCCGCCCGCGCATACGGTATGCGCCGGGGGGAGCCGGAAGGTGATGCCGTGGGAGAGGGAGGAGGATGCGGCGGGAGGGGGGAAGAGGAAGAAGCCGAGGAAGAAGGGGATGTACGACCCGGAAAAGCCGGTCTCGGAGTGGACCGGGAACGACCTGGTCGGGTACTTCCGGGAGATGTTCAAGCGGGCCTGGCCGGGGGAGGGGGCCCCGGACGTCAGAATCGAGGACCTGGGGGCGGCGAAGCGCCGGATCGTCTGGATGAGGGACGAGGGCATGGACATCGGGCTGGCGAAGAGGGCGGTGGACCACCTCTTCGCGAACTGGGGGGACGGGCTCCCCGGCAGGCTCCGGTGGAAGGGGTCGAGGCCCGGCATCGCCATCGTCGAGAACGCGAGGCTCTTCGAGATGCTGGTCAGGGAGGCCCAGAACGGGGTGGCCACCGGGAAGACGGCGGACGAGTGGAAGGGGGACAGCGCCGAGGTCGAGAGGTACCAGAGGCGCGAGGAGATAAGGGCGAGGATGATCGATGAGGGTAGCACGCTGGAGCAGGCGGACCGTGAGTCCCGCCGACTGGCAGGCCTCTAACGTCCCCGAGGGGAAGTGGGGCGTGGGCCTGGACGCCATCCCGCAGGGCCTGCCGTTCGTCGGCAGGGTCCGGGCGTACGTCGAGGGGCTGCGGGCCAACATCGAGGCAGGGATGGGCCTCATCCTCTGGGGGCCGTACCGGGGCGGGAAGTCCTGCGTCGCCGCGGCGGCGGTGGGGGAGGCCATGGCGCACGGGCTCGAGCCCTACTGGATCGACGCGTTCGACGTGGCCGACGCCTCGATCAGCCGGTCGTGCTGGCGCAGGGACAACATGCGCGGAGCCCCGCTCCTCGTCCTCGACGACCTGGGGATGGAGTCGCAGGACGAGAGGAGGGGGGAGTTCCCGAGGGAGAAGATCAGGGCCCTGCTGAAGTACCGGCTGGAGCGGCTGAGGCCCGTGGTCATCACGACGAACATGAGCCTGGCCGAGGTCAGGAAGGTCTACGGCGACAAGACGTGGGCGCTCCTCCAGGAGTACACGGACGACGTCCTCGTGAAGGGGGCCGAGGACCACTGGAGGCGGAAGTGATGGGCAAGTCAACGCTGGACGCGAGGCAGGCGACGACGGACGAGGTCAGCGTGAGCGGACTCGTGGCGGGGGACGGGGGGAAGATCCTGAGCGAGTGGATGGTGGAGGTCGAGGCGAAGGTCGACGCCATCCTTGAGGCGATCGGGCTGAACCACCAGAGGGGGCCGGACGGGAAGTGCGTGGAGGGATGCTGGTCCTGCCGGGTCATCGAGACGATGGACGGGATCAGGGTCTCCAGGAGGATACAGGGCAGGTGACGGCCGGAGCGGCCGGTTCGGAGAGGAGATGGCGAGGGGGCCGACGGATGGGGCGCCGTTCGGCCAGAGGTTGCTGCGCCTCCGCAACGAGGTGGAGGCGAGGGTCAGGGTCATGTGCCCGCACCCCATCGGTAGCCGGGCGGAGAAGGCCTGGGTGGCCTGGGCCAAGGGGGTGGTGTTCGGGTGCGTGGTCGCGCAGGGGGGCGACGCTGGCCCGGGGGGCGACCTCGGGACCGAGGTGTGCCTGGAGAAGTTCCGGTCGTCGGGGCCGAAGAGGGGCGGCACGCCGATATGCAGGGATCCCACGGATTGCCACGGCTCCCGGGGACAGATGGCGGACATGAGGCAGAGGTTCTCGGAGGGAGGGAAATGGCAGGGGAAGGGGCGGGGACGAGATGGGAAAGGCTGAAGTCGCTGACCGGGCAGCCCGGGAGCCCGGTCGACGGGGACATGTTCTACAACCAGGTCATGGACGAGATATTCATCTACGACCAGGCGGAGTGGGTCGCGATGTACAACGTCGCGTCCTCCGTGGCGGAGGAGTCCGTCAAGAGGAAGGTGAGGGCGCTGGCCGACGCCGTCGACGTGGCCATGGAGGCGATCGAGATGAGCCACGACAGGGGCGGGGACGGGAAGTGCAGGGCGAGGTGCCCGGGCTGCGCGGTGAGGGAGAGGATCGTGTCCCTGGCGACCGCGCGAAGGCTGATGGAGTGACGGAGGATGGTGGTTAGGAGAACGGGGATGGGCCGCAAAGGAATCAGCGTCTCCCGGCTGTTCTGCCAGGGGGGCGATCCGTACTCGGGGTTCAAGTGGTCGAGGAGGAGCGTCGGGGTCCCCGACAAGGACGGGAAGACCGTGTCGTCCCAGGAGGGGGTGGAGGCGCCCGACTTCTGGAGCGACAACGCGCGTTTCATCCTCGCGGACAAGTACTTCAGGGCGGCGCACGGGTCCGCCCCGAGGGAGACGTCCCTCAGGCAGGTCATCGACCGGGTGGTCGGCGAGGTGGTCAAGTATGGGGCGGCGAACGGCTACTTCGATAGGGCCAACGGGGAGTTCTTCGGGAACGAGCTCAAGGTGATGATCGCGTCCCAGAGGTTCTCGTTCAACTCCCCGGTCTACTTCAACGTGGGCTGCGTGGAGAAGCCGCAGTGCAGCGCGTGCTTCATCCTCACCGTGCTCGACGACCTGGGCAGCATCTCCGGGATCGTTCCGGTCATCGTCCGGCTGTTCTCGCAGGGGTCCGGGTGCGGGTACAACCTGTCCATGCTCCGGGAGTCCGGGGCGCCGCTGTCGAGGGGGGGAGTGGCGTCCGGGCCGCCGTCCTTCCTCAAGGGGTTCAACGCCTTCGCCGGGATCATCAAGTCTGGCGGGATCCAGCGCAGGGCGGCCATGCTGGCGCGGCTGGACGACGGGCACCCCGACGTCCTCGCCTTCATCGAGATGAAGAGCGCGGAGGAGAGGAAGGCGCGCGCCCTCGTGAGGAAGGGGTACTCGGTCGAGGAGGCCTACCAGACCGTCGCCTTCCAGAACGTGAACCTCTCGGTCGGGGTGTCGGACGCCCTGATGCGGGCCGCGATGGAGGGGAGGGACTGGGCCCTCAAGTCTGTCCATAGCGGGAAGACCGTGAGGACAGTCAAGGCGATGGACATCCTCGACCTGGTCGCCCACGGGGCGCACTTCTGCGGGGACCCGGGCGTCCAGTTCGACGACGCCATGAACCGGGCCAACCCGCTGGCGAAGGTGGGCAGGATCGTGTCCACGAACCCCTGCGCGGAGTTCGCCTGCATACCGGAAACGGCCTGCAACCTCGGGAGCCTCAATCTCGCGGCGTTCTACCAGGGAGGGAAGTTCCAGGACGAGGAGTTCAGGCAGGCGGCCAGGGTGGCCGTCGTGGCGCAGGACATCATCGTCGGGATGAGCGGGTACCCGACGCCGGAGATCGAGAAGAACTCGAACGGATTCCGCCCGCTCGGACTCGGGTTCACCAACCTGGGCGGGCTCTTCGTGGCCATGGGGATCCCCTACGACGGGGACCAGGCGCGGTCGATCGCGTCGGCCATCTCGGCGGCGATGACGGCGGAGGCGTACCAGACGTCGGTGGACCTCGCCAAGGCGCTCGGCCCGTTCGACGGGTTCGAGAACAACCGGAAGGCGATGCTCGCGGTCCTGAAGACGCACAAGAACCGGGTCAACTCGTTCGCGGACGCCCACGGGGGGGCGTTCGAGCAGATCGCGGAGGACTGGGAGAGGGTCTGCCAGGAGGCGGCAAAGCACGGGGTCAGGAACTGCCAGGTCACGCTCGTCCCCCCGGCGGGGACGATCTCGAACATCCTGGACTGCACGACGGCCGGGATCGAGCCCATCCTCTTCAACGTGACCAAGAGGAGGCTGGACCAGGGCGGCGAGCTGATCGTCCCGTCGTTCGAGGTGGACAGGGGGCTGGAGACCCTCGGGTACACCAAGGACGAGAGGGCGGTGATAACGGAGTACATCAAGGCGAACGGGACCCTCACAGGGGTGCCGGTGATAAAGCCGCAGCACCTCCCCGTCTTCGACCCCGTGTACCCCCTCAAGGTGGGGGACAGGAGGCTGTCGGCCATGGCGCAGATCGCGATGATGGGGGCGGTCCAGCCCTTCATCAGCGGGTCGATCTCGAAGACGATCGGCCTGCCGGAGACGGCCACGGTCGAGGAGGTCAAGGAGGTGATCGTCCAGGCGTGGAAGATCGGCCTGAAGGCGGTCTCCTTCTACCGCAGCAACTCGAAGATGTCCCAGCCGCTCGTGAACGCGGTCATGGAGGCGGAGAAGGCGGAGGAGGACGGGGGGCCGCCCAGGAGGAGGATGCCGGAGGAGGCGAAGGCGCACATCCACCGGGTGACGATCGCGCCGTTCACGCCGTCCGAGACGAAGATCTACATCACGCCGGGGGAGTGGGAGAACGGGGAGATGGGGGAGGCCTTCGTCACCCTCGCGAAGGAGGGTTCGGCCATGCGGGGGCTGGTGGACGCCCTCATGACCTCGGTCTCCATCGGGAGGCAGTACGGGGTCCCGCTGGAGATCTACTGCAAGAAGTTCATCGGGACCAAGTTCGAGCCCTCGGGCAGGACGAGCTCGGCCGCGATCAGGTTCACGACGTCCATCGTGGACTACATCTTCAAGTACCTCGGGTCGAGGTACCTCGGGATGCTGTTCCGCAACGATGAGCCCGCGGAGGAGACGGGGAAGGACCCAAAGGCTGACGCCCCGGCGGCGAAGGCGGTCGCCAGGCCGGTCAGGCCGACGCAGTACAACACCTTCGACTTCTGCGAGTGCGGGGGGACCCTCTACATGAGCGGGAACTGCAAGCGGTGCACGACCAAGGGGTGCAAGAGGAACACGCAGGGGGCGTGCGGGTAGCGTGACGAAAACTGGAACCTGGGTATAAGGTGCGTATGAGGAAGAAGACGAGGGTCGCCGTCATGATGGTCGTCCACGGAAAGCCCCTGCCCCAGGCGGTCGAGGCGGGCACGATCAGGACGACAAAGGGGCAGGCGTTCATCCTCCCTCCCCCGAAGGGGAAGTGCCAGGAGTGCGCGGTCGACCACAGGCCGGATGAGCCCCACAACAGGGACAGCCTCTACTACCAGATGGCGTTCCGGCAGAAGCACGGGCGATGGCCGACGTGGGCCGACGCGATCGCCCACTGCTCGGAGGACGGGAAGAAGGCCATCAGGGAACTCCTGGAGGCGCAGGGGGTGTGGTCGGAGCCGGTGGAGAACCTGACGGAGGAGGATAGGACGGCGCGGACGCTCGGCGGCATGCCCACGCACTCCCAGGGGCCGGACGGCGGGGCGGTGTTCGGGGACGTGATCGAGGTAGAGATCGACCATGGCAAGAAAAGGGCCAAGCGTGGCGCTCATCCGAAGGATGGGCGAGATGAACCCGGGAAGGCTCGCCGACGACGTGGTGGCGCTGAGGAAAGAGGTAGAGAACCTCAGGGTCGCCCTCGGGGTGAAGGTGGCCACGTACGTCAGGACCCTCGGGCTCGCGAGGGGTGATGTCCTGGTGGTCACGCCCCCGAAGGGGGTTTCCATCCCGCCGGAGGCCCTCGAGCACACGGCGAAGATGCTGCGCGACCGGCTCGGGTGGGACGTCCCGGTGCTGGTAGAGGGGCAGGCGACGGTCGGGAAGGCCGGAGGTACAGATGCCAAGTCTTGACATGTGCCTGATGGCGCACGTGGTCCACGGGGGCCGGATAGGGGTCGTGGCCGACAGCGGGGTGCTCAGGGAGCACCTCTTCGACGAGGCCCAGCGGGTGTACGACCACGTGGTCGCCCACTACGCGAAGTACGGCAAGGTCCCGGACGCGGCGACGGTCGAGGGGGACACGAAGGTCGTGGTCCCGCCGCTATCCGACGTGAAGGAGCCGGTCGGATACTACGTGGACAAGGTGAAGGAGCGGGCCAGGGACAACCTCACCAAGGAGGGGGTCAAGAGCCAGCTCCGGGCGATGGAGGCCGGGAGGACGCAGGAGGCCATAGACGCAGCCTCGAAGCTCGCGGAGGACGTCACCCGCCTCAACCTCCAGTCGGACCCGGTCGACGACTGGACGAAGCGGGCGGACGAGATGGAGGAGGAGTACGCCAAGGCGAAGGCAGCCGGTACCGGGATCCTCGGGGTGGAGACGCCGTGGCCCGGCCTCAACGATCTGACGCAGGGGGTGGCGGAGGGGGACTTCTGGGTCATGGTGGGAAGGCCCGGGGAGGGGAAGACCTGGTTCCTCGTGAAGATGGCGGTCCACGCGTGGAAGAGCGGGAAGGTCCCCCTGTTCATCTCGATGGAGATGGGCAAGAAGAAGATCAACCGCAGGATGGTCGCGGTCCACATGAAGCTCAACTACCACGACCTCCGGCGGGGGAAGCTCGGGATCGGGATCGAGGACGAGTACCACAAGGGGCTGAGGGAGCTGAAGGACTCCGCGAACCCGCTCTACGTCGCGTCGGCCAGGAACGTGCGGAGGATCGGGGACATCGCGGTCCTCGTGCGGCTGTTCAAGCCGGACGTCGTCTTCCTCGACGGGCTCTACAAGATCAAGCCCCCGAACATCGGGGTGTCGAGCTACTGGGAGCGCATCCAGGCGATAGCCAACGACCTCCAGCTCCTCGTTGGGGACATCAATACGCCTATGGTGGCGACGACCCAGCTCCGGCGCGAGGGAGGGAAGAACATGAAGCGGAAGCGCGGGGCGTCTGTGGACATCGGGCTGGAGGACATCGCGTTCGCGGACGCCATAGGGCAGAACGCCGACGTGGTGATCGGGCTCGGGTCGACGAAGAGGATGAAGGAGGACCGCGAGGCCGTCCTCATGGTCGTGAAGAACAGGGAGGACGAGCGGGGGGCGTGGTCGGTGAAGTTCGACCCTTCGTTGGGGGACTTCGAGGAGATAGGGACCTACGAGCCGTCGTCTGGGCCGGACGAGGAGGGCGACGACTCCGGTGTGGAGAAGTACTGATGAGAGCGGAGGCCGTGGTGAGGCTGGCCGAGCTGCTCGGCGTGAGGGCGGGGCCCCCGAGGGCCACCTACGTGCTGATGGAGTGCCCCCTCGCGCCGGTGACCCACGCGAAGGGGACGGACAACACGCCGAGCCTGTCCGTGCTCGTCAAGGATGGGGACAGGTCCGGGTGGATATGCCACTCCTGCGGGGCCAAGGGCACGCTGCCAGGCCTCGTCGTGCAGTGGGCGACCTACTTCGCCAAGGACCCGGGCCCGGCGCTCGACCTGATCGAGAAGGAGGAGAACTCCGTCGAGGCGATCTGCGGGAGGGTGGACCGGAAGTGGGACGAGAAGTGGAAGGAGCGGGACGCGGCGGCCGTCGCCTCCGTGGACTTCGAGGTGTTCTCCGAGGAGGAGATCGCGCCGTTCCTGGGTAGGGTGCCGCGCTACATCATAGACCGGGGGTTCGCCCTTCCGACGTGCAAGGCCTGGCAGCTCGGGTACGACAAGGAGTGGAGGGACCCCGACGGTTTCCCGCGGCCGCGCCTGACGATCCCGGTGCGGAGGAAGGACGGGAAGCTGGTGGGGATGGTGGGCCGGGCCCTGGACGACGAGAAGAAGGAGAAGTACTGGAACTACTGGAACTTCCACAAGTCGCGCCACCTGTTCGGGCATGACAAGACGGAGCAGGACAAGAAGATCGTGGCGGTCGTCGAGGGCTACTTCGACGTCATCAGGTGGTGGGAGTACGGGGTCAACGCGGTGGGGGTCATGGGGTCTCACCCGAGCGAGCAGCAGTACGCCCACCTCCTGTGCTACGAGGACGTCTTCCTCGCGCTCGACAAGGACGACTCCGGGTTCAGGGGGCGGGACGAGATTTCCAAGAGGCTCGTTGGCCGGGTCGGGGTGTACGACACCGAGTTCCCCGGGGGGAAGACGGACCCGAAGCAGCTGACCAGGGAGGAGACCGAGTTCTGCCTACTGCACGCGAGGAAAATGATGTGAGGGCGCGTGACTAACAGCGGAAAACGGGTATAATAAGGCGAGTGCTGCGGCGCGCGGTCGCCAGGAAGGAGGTGCCCAGGCAGGACGCGTATCGAGTAGGTGCCACGAGGCACGGACGAGATGTGAGACGATTGTGGTGAGAGACGAAAAGGAGCATGAGCATGGGTAACGCATGGTTTGACACGGGAAAGGCCGCGGTGGACCGCGCCAACCAGAAGTCCGGGACGGGCAAGGTCTCCCAGCGGTTCTACCTCAAGTCCGGCTCCGAGGCGACGATCATCTTCGTCGACGGCGACAACACCACCGAGGAGCCGATCGGGAACTTCAAGGAGCACACCTACGAGGCCTCCGACGGCAAGTTCCCCAACTTCTGCACCTGCGTCGGGCCCGCGAAGTGCCCGGTGTGCAAGGAGGGCCTGCGGCCCTACGACGCCTGGCCGATGACCATCGTCCAGCTCCGGCCAGGGTGGACGGGGCGGGACGGCAAGGAGCACAAGTTCGAGCGCAAGCTCCTGATCGCGAAGAAGGAGGCGATGCAGCGCATCCTCCGCCACGCCGCCCAGCGCAAGGGGCTGGTGGGCACGGTCTGGAACATCTTCCGCACGGGCGACCGGGCCTACACCGTCGGCGACGACTGGCAGTTCGTCCAGAAGGTCGGGGGCGATGGCGTCCTCCTCCCCGCGCAGCGGCGCGCCGAGATGGGGAAGCCGTTCCACGTCTCCGTGATCGGGTCGGACGGCAAGGCGATCGAGATCGACGCCGAGATCCCGCGGGAGAACCTGGAGCCGTTCAACTACCGCGAGCTGCTCAAGCCCCGGACCTACGAGGAGCTGATGTCCGACGGCATCGACTTCGACGGGACGAAGCGGCGGGCGGCGTCCTGGGCGGACAAGGACAAGGACGGGGCCGGGGGGAGGGGGCGGAGGGGAGCGGCGCCGAGGTCCTCGGGGGACGCGGGCGAGGAGGTCCCCTACTAACGGCCGCGTGGTCGGTACCGCCGCCGGACGGGGGCCCTGAAGGCGTTCTTCAGAAGTCCCTACGCACAAACCCCTGTCCGGCGGTTTTGTCGCCGTAGCTCAAGGCAGAGCCCCGGCCCGAGACCAAGGTGCTCGTCACCGATGGTTCATCTCCGGCTTGACCGGAGAATTACACGGGCCGGGAGATGGGGGCTCAAGACCCCCCGGCGACTCCAGATGGGCTGGTAGGCGGGGTGGAGATAACGGAGGCCGCTCATTCGAGGTATCCCGACTCGAGCCAGCCCACCATGCGCCCGTAGCTCAGCAGGATAGAGCGCCGGTTTCCTAAACCGGAGGCCGCGCGTCCGAGTCGCGCCGGGCGTGCCAATGCCAGAGGACCGGAAGGTAGGCGACGCCAAGGGGAGGCTCCTCACCCTCCTGCGTAAGGGGGGCGGCGACGAGGGCCTCCGCTCGCTCCTGGAGTCGGACCCGTCCGCGGTCGAGGCCGCGGCCAGGCGAGACGAGGCGAGGAGGAAGAAGATGACCAGCATCGACGACGCGGTGTCGGCGCTCAGGAAGGCGGAGTTCTTCTCGCTCGACCTGGAGACGGACGGGCCGTCGAAGGCCGAGGCCACGGACCCCCTCCGGGGGAGGATCGTGGGGGTCTCGTTCGCGGCCGGGTTCGAGCCGGGGAAGTCGTGGTGGTTCCCGTTCGACGGGGGGGCGTCCGCTGGGGAGCAGGTCTTTTCCATGGTCGAGGTGTTCCGGGCGGTCCAGCCCGTCCTGCTCGACCCCGCCAAGACCCTCATCGGGTCCAACTGCAAGTTCGACATCATGTTCCTGAAGGCCAACGGGGTCGAGGTCCGCAACAGGCTGTTCGACACCGTGGTGGCCGACTGGATGATGGACGAGAACAACAAGAGGCACGGCCTGAAGGAGATCGTCAAGAGGGAGTTCGACGTCGACCTGGAGAAGTTCACGACGGCGTGGGCGTCGAGGGACCTCGTCCAGGGCAGCCGGTTCGCGGAGTACGCGGTGAACGACGCGAGGTACGCCTTCCGGGTGTGGGAGAGGGTCCACGCGCCGTTCCTGAACAAGGAGAGCAAGAGGGGGAAGGACGGGGGGGTGACCACCCCGGGGCACGAGAAGATCAGGAAGCTCTTCACCGAGGTCGAGATGGAGATCGTCAGGATCTTCATGGAGGCCGAGATGGAGGGCGTCTGCCTCGACCTGAAGTACATCGCGGCCCTCAAGGAGAGGATGGAGAAGGCGAAGGAGGAGGCGGCCCAGAGGGCCTTCGCGGCGGTCGGGCGCTCCTTCAAGATCAGCTCCCCCGAGGAGGTGAGCGTCATCCTCTTCGGGGCGCCGTCGGAGGACGCGCTCCGCGCCGCCATGGCGTCGAGGGACAAGAGGAAGCCCAAGGCGGCGAAGAGGGACCTGGTCGCGAAGTTCAACACCAAGGGCCTGTTCGAGGCCCCGAAGGGGCTCCTGCCGGTCCCGCTCGGACGGGACGGGCACCAGGCCATACCGGGGGACAACGGGTTCTACTCCACCGACGACTCGATCCTGGCCGGGTACGACCACCCGTTCGTCAAGGCGCTGCTCGACTACCGGGCCGCGAGCCAGACGCTCAAGTTCTTCGTGTACGCCTACGTCGGCGGTGACCCGGAGAACGACAAGAAGATGGGGGTGGCCCGCGACGGGAGGGTGCACCCCGATTTCCATCAGGCCGGGACGATCGCCGGGCGGTTCACCTGCTCCGAGCCCAACCTCCAGCAGATCGACACCGAGAAGGGCCTGGTCAAGCCCATGTTCGTCCCTCCCCCCGGGCACAAGTTCGTGTGCGGAGACTTCAACCAGCTCCAGTTCCGGCTGGCCGGGCACTACGCGAAGAGCTGGTTCGGGAAGTCGAACATCGCGGACGCCTACGCCCTGGGGTCCGACCTCCACGACAGGACGATGAGGGACCTCGGGTTCGACAAGACGATCCCGGACAAGAAGGCGGCCCGGAAGGAGGCCAAGGGGGTGAACTTCGCGTTCATCTTCGGGAGGGGGGCCAAGTCGTTCGCCGAGGCGAAGAGGCGCCCACCGGCCGAGGCCAACAAGTTCTACAACGGGTTCCACAAGTCGTACCCCGAGATCCGGTGGTGCTCGGACAAGTGCCGCAGGGACCTCTGCGAGAAGGGCTACGTGGAGTCGATCCTCGGCAGGCGGCGCAACTACCCGCAGCACAAGGGCAAGGACCCCGACGCGTACGAGAAGAAGGAGTCGGACGGCGGCCCCAGGAGCAACCTCTGGTGGGACGGGTGGGTGGCGTGGAACGCGGTGGTCCAGGGCGCTGAGTCCGACCTGGTGCGACTCGTCATGAGGAACATCTACCGCGAGATCCTGGAGCGGCGGAAGGCGGACCCGAGGTGGGACACGGTCAAGATGCTCATCCAGGTCCACGACGAGATCGTCTACCAGGCACCCGACGAGATCGCCAAGGACGTGGCGGAACTGATGCGCGACAAGGCGGCGAACTCCCTGGCGCTGAAGGTACCCATGATCCTCGACATCGGCATCGGGAGCACGTGGGAGGAGGCCAAGCAGTGAGACTCTACGAGATCATAAATCCGAGCGACCCGTACTTCCTGGAGGCCGAGGACTTCAAGGAGGCGGCCGTCGCGGTGCTGATGCTGAGCCCGAGGCTCGGGCTGGAGGAGGTGGGGGAGGGCGGCGCGAGCATGCCGGTGTTCATCTTCGGCGGGATGGAGAAGTGGCTGGATGCCAACGTCTGCCCGGTGAAGGACATCGACAGGTTCATGGAGGGCCACGCCGGGGGGATCGCGGCTGCCCTGGAGAGCGTTCTCATCGGGAAGCCGGGGGAGCGGAAGGTGTTCGAGGCCGCGATGGGGGCGATCGACGACCCGAAGAAGCGCGAGGACTTCCGCCTGAAGTGGCACGAGGGGAAGCGATCGAGCCTGAACAACATCGGGGCGGAGGCCTGGGACCTGGCGAGGCGCATCAGGGCGAAGATGCAGAAGGTGGGGAGTGGACAGTAAGCCTGACGATCCGGTCCTCGTGGCGTCGAGGATGGGAATGCTACAGGAGCCGTCGGAGGAGTTCCTCGATGCCTTCAGGGAGGGCAGCTCGGGGATGGTCGTCGACTGCGAGTTCTGCGGGCGGGTGTACTTCGCCACGCGGGATTGCGGGGACTACGACGAGGGGGAGCTGGAGGACCTCCGGGCGCGCGCCGCTAAGGAGCCCGACAAGTACATCGAGGTGGACTACTTCACCACGCGGGTCTCGGTCGACGGGAAGGGCTACGCCGATGGTTGCAGGTGCAACATGGTCCGGCGGTACGAGGACTGGATCTGGGCGAACCGCAGGGGGATCCTCGCGTACCTCCAGTCCAGGACGGAGCGGAGGCTCAAGGAGGCGACGGAGGAGGCCGACTCGATGCGGGCCGTCATGGCCGTGGTGAAGGGATCGGAAACGGAGGAGGAGGCGGAGAGGAAGGTGCTCCGCGACCTCCTGAGGAAGTACCCGAGGGAGGGGGGTTAGGGATGAGGAAGGTCGGTGCGTCGTACACGACGGACGAGGTTGGCGCGGCGGACCGCCTCGTCAAGAAGGACCTCGTCCTGAAGCAGCGGGGCGGCGAGGACTACGGGTTCGCCCCCGGCCAGAGGATCGTCCTCTACCGCGAGGGCCTGTTCGGCGTCGAGGTGCCGAGGGCCTACGGCCGGAGGGAGTTCGGGCCGCCGACCGTGGACGAGACCGTCCAGGCGCCGATCCAGCCCTTCGCCTTCACCAGGGGGCTCCGGCCCGAGCAGCCGCCCCTCGTCGACGGATTCCTGGGCAGGGTCAGGGCGGGGAGGGGCACCGACGCCTACGGGGGGATCTTCAACGCCCCGTGCGGGACGGGCAAGACGGTCATGGCGGTCAAGATGCTGTCCGAGCTGGGGCAGGCCGCCGTCGTCCTCGTCCACACCGGGGCCCTGATGAAGCAGTGGCAGGACGAGCTCCTGAAGTTCACGGACCTGAGGCCGGACCAGGTCGGGCGCGTCCAGCAGGACGAGTGCGACTGGCGGGGGAAGTCCGTGGTGGTGGCGATGATCGAGTCCCTCTCACGCCGGGAGTACGAGCCGGACATGTACCGGGCGTTCGGCGTGGCGGTGTTCGACGAGGTCCACCGGCACGCGGCGGCGACCTGGCACAAGGTGATTTCCATGTTCCCCGCGAGGGTGCGGATCGGCCTGTCGGCTACCCCCCGCCGGTCGGACGGGCTGTGGAAGATCATCAAGATGCACGTGGGGGAGGTGCTGGCGGAGGGGAGCGTGGGGGGGACCGCGAGGGTCTTCCGGGTCATGACGGGCGTCGGCGTCCCGTCGGGCCGGTACATCTGGGGCGGGACGACCTACCTCGGGGCCCTCCTCAAGGCCCTCACCAAGGTCCCGGCGAGGAACGAGATGATCGTGGGCGAGGTGGTCAAGGCCTTGGGCGCCGGGAGGCGGGTGCTGGTCCTCTCCGACCGCCTGGCGCACCTCGACGAGATCGAGCGCCTTTATAAGGAGAGGCTCCCCAAGGAGGAGAGGATGGCCGCGGAGATGTCGGGCGACACATCCGTCCTCGGCATCGGGCGGTACGTCGGGGGGACCTCCGACGCGGGCCTGGAGAGCGCCAGGAGGTGCAGGCTCCTGCTCGGGACGTTCCAGTACGCGAAGGAGGGCCTGGACGACCCCGGCCTCGACACCCTCATGCTCACGGTCCCCAAGGGCGACGTGGAGCAGCCGATAGGCCGGATCCTGCGCCAGGTGGAGGGGAAGAGGGAGCCCATCGTGATCGACTTCGTGGACGACAAGACCGAGCTGTGCGCCCAGTTCGCCGAGAAGAGGCTGCGGCAGTACGGGAGGCTCGGGTACGACGTCTCCGAGATCGCGGGGAAAACCCGTTGACGAAGGGCAGAAAAGACATATAATAATGGCGTAGGATATTGGAGGTGGGTCCTATGCCAGAGGACATGGTGCGGGAGTACCAGAGGAAGTATTACGTGGAGCACCGGGGGGAGATCAGCCAGCGGAAGCGGGACCGGTACGCCGGGGACCCGTCCGTGCGGGAGACCGCGCGGAAGAAGGCGATGGAGAGGTACCTCGAGGGCCGAGTGCCCGGGGAGAGGAAGGTCCGCAAGTACAACCACCCCCGCGTGGTCCTCGTGGGCGGGAAGACCGTGCTCTACTACTGCGTCGGGGAGTTCGCCGACGGTGTCGGGCGGAACGTCCAGACCATCACGCAGTGGGAGGACAAGAAGGTGATCCCGGCCCCCACGATGGTGGACCGGGTGGGCAGGCGGTGGTACTCCGAGGTGCACATGGACGCCGTCGCCGACGCGGTGGAGAAGTACGACAAGGGGGGGAGGCGGAGCCTCTCCGTCCTGAAGCAGATCGTGGGGGAGGAGTTCGAGAGACAGGTGAGAGTCTGAGAAGGGGGAGGTTCCCCGAAGGAGGACAGGTGAAGCCGAGCGGACACGAGCGGAAGGTCGCGGAGGCGGAGGCCAAGGCGGTGGCGGAGGGGTCGGACGACGGGTTCGAGTGGGTGGTCAGCACCAAGGACCGAATCCTGGGGCGCGGCGAGAAGGAGACCGTCTCCGAGAAGACCGAGGAGCGGCTCATCAAGGTCGGCCTCTTCAAGACGGCCACGGCCCAGGTCATCCAGAAGAAGGGGCTCACGATCAACCTGGGCAACTTCGAGAGCGCCCGCGTGGACGTGGGGTACGCCATGCCCTGCTACGTCGAGGAGGTCAAGGAGATCGAGGGGCTGGTCAACGACATGATCGAGGAGAGGCTCCAGAAGGAGGTCGTCGAGGTCCGCGGCAAGGACATCAGGCCCGGCTTCGAGGAGAAGCGCAAGCCGTAGCCGAGGCATGGGCGAGAGCGGGCCCCCGCCTGTCCGGCGGGGGTCCTGTCTTTGGAGGTGGACCATGAGCCAGCTCAACGAGCTGTTCGACCGCATCAGGAAGAAGCACGGGAAGATGAGCGTCGGCATCGCGTCCGACCTCGTGGACGACATCCCCCGCATCCCCACCGGGATCTTCTGGCTCGACGCGGACACCGGGGGAGGGATTCCCATCGGCAGGACCACCGAGGTCGTCGGGCTCAAGTCGTCGGGGAAGTCCTCCCTCATGGCGAAGGTGGTGGCGAGCGCCCAGCGCCTCTGCCGCAGGTGCTTCGGGCCGATCACGGAGTGGGAGGAGGAGAAGCGCGAGCGGAAGGTGACCAGGGTCGACCCCCAGACCGGGGAGATCACCAAGGTCAAGGAGACCTACACGGCGAGGGTCGCGAAGGACTGCGCCAGCAAGTGCCGGGACGCCGCCAATAAGAAGGTCCATCCCGGCCGGATGGTCGTCCTGTGGGTGGACAGTGAGGGCACGTTCACGCCCGACTTCTACACGCACTTCGGGGTGGACTGCGACGACCTGCACCTGTCGAGGCCGGAGACGGGCGAGGAGGCCGTGGACCTCGTGGACGCGGCCATCAGGACCGCCGAGGTCGACCTGATCGTCGTGGACTCGATCGCGGCCATGACCCCGAGCGTCGAGCGCGAGGCGTCGGCCAACGACCTCCAGGTCGGGCTACAGGCCCGGATGGTGAACAAGGGCCTCCGGGTGTGGACGGCGAGCCTCAACGAGAGGGACGCCCACGGGGAGACCAACTGCACCATCCTGCTTGTGAACCAGCTCAGGATGAAGATCGCCGCCTTCTACACCGGGTACACGAAGCCGGGCGGAGTCGGGCAGGAGTTCGCCACCAGCGTCGAGGTCACGCTCAAGCAGAAGGACTACCAGTACGACCAGAAGGGCGCCCCGATCTGGGAGGAGATCGAGTACTTCGTCGAGAAGAACAAGGTCGGGCGGCCGAAGCAGGGCGGGAAGTACCAGATGTGCCTCACGAGGCACCCGGCCTTCCCCGGGGTCCCCGAGGTGTGGAGGGAGCCGGGCGACGTCTGGGACGACGCGACCGTCGTCGGCGTCGGGACGGACCACGGGTTCATCCAGGAGGAGAAGGACGGGGTCGTCCTCTTCGGGCAGAAGTTCCCGAGCGCGGCGGCGCTCCAGATGGAGATGTTCAAGAGGGGCGACCTGTACTGGCGGGCGAGGAACGCCCTGATCCAGACGATCATCAACGCCCCGAGCGACGGGAAGCTCAAGGAGAAGAAGGCGAAGAAGGACAAGGAGGAGTGACCGGTGGCGAGGTCGCGGGGGTCGGTCCAGAGGCTGAAGGACCGGGCCAAGGTCCTCGCGGCAAGGGTCAGGATCCTGGAGGAGGAGAACTCCGCCCTGAGGGTCATGGCGGAGATGGTCGGCGCCGGGGTAAAGGGGCAGTCGGTGTCGAGGAGGCCGCGACCGAGGCGCCCCCTCGACGGGATGGTGGACTGCCTGGTGGGGAGGGTCGACTTCCCGCTCCCGAGGGGGTGGGTCGTGGAGAACAACGGGGTCATGGCCGCGTACACCGTCGAGAGGCACGGGCAGAAGTACGCGGAGGTGAAGGTCGTCAGAATGGAGGAGGACAATGCCTGACAAGAGAGTGTCCACGGAGGACGTCGAGCGGTACAAGCGGTGGGCCATGATCCGGTTCCGGGCCATGCTCCGGGGCAGGCGGGTCACGGAGCAGGTCGAGCGGTGGCTGGCCGGGGAGCTGGGGCCAGAGTACCGGTTCCAGATCGAGTTCTCCTTCAACGAGGACGCGGCCAGCTTCGTGTCCAACCCGGCGAACGCCGAGAAGCTGGCCAAGGAGAATCTCACGTAGGGGGTTCCCATGCCGCCGAAGCCGCCCGAGAAGACGGACGCGAGGGTCGTGGTCTGGTTCGACCACCCGAGGGACTGCCTGTGCTTCGCCACGAGGGTGGGGCTGGAGATGGGGGAGGAGATCCCGCCAGACAGGGTCGTGAGGATCCCGCTGAAGCTCGGGGAGGGCTTCCTCGACGCCGTCATGAACGCCGCCGTGAGCGCGGCCATCATGGGGGAGGGGGATAACGACTACAACAAGGTGCTCTACGGGGTCCAGAAGCTCCTCGACTCGCGGATGATCCAGGCCATCGACCTCGCCGAGACACTGCGGGAGCAGCGGAGGAAGTCCTCCGGGGGCGGGGTGGTGGACAGGATCAACGAGATGGTGGCGGTGCCCGCGTCGGAGTTCGTGAGGCTGGAGCGGCTGAGGGAGGCGGTGGTCGGGAGGGTAAAGTCCGTGGAGACCGACGGGGACGAGATGGGGATCGTGAGGGATCTGGACGGGTGGCTGGAGGAGAACGGCTTCTATGAATCCTGACCGCTACGGCAGCGAGAAGGCGGAGCCGGGGTTCGGCAAGAGGCGGCGCAGGCGCCGGTCGGCCCCGAGGGAGAAGTTCTCCGCCCCGATCCCGCAGGACGTGAGCTCCGAGCAGGAGGAGAGGGTCGCCAGGAGGGTGGGAGGGGAGCGCGTCGCGGCGAGCGGGGCCGGGCGCATCCCCCCGAGCGCCGGGCCCTGCATTCCGGGCAGGAGGTCCGGGGGGAAGGGCGACGTGTCGCACGACCTGGCCCTGGTCGAGTGCAAGACCACCCTGAAGGCCTCGATTTCCATCAAGAGGGACTACCTCGTGAAGATCTCCAGGGAGGCGTCCGACGTCCACAAGACGCCCGCCCTGGTGGTGTCCTTCACGGGGATGCCCCGCGGGGTGGAGCGGGACTGGGCGGTCGTCCCGCTGCCGGTGGCGAAGTCCATGCTCGGGCTGGGCGGCGATGACGAAACGGTGAAATGACGTATAACAAGGTGGAGGACCGGATGGGACTGAAGGACATCTTGGCGGCGGCCAGGAAGGCGCCGAGCGCGGTTCCCGAGTGGAGCCTCGGGGAGGTGCTGTGGGGCTACCTGGCCTCGCTGAGCGACGCGGAGGACGAGGGCCGGGAGCAGGGGTTCCACCCCTCCCAGCTCTTCGACTTCTGCCCGCGGCAGAGGGTCCTCGCCCACTTCTTCCCGAAGCCGGGCGAGGGCTACTTCTCGCCCGAGACGCGGACGCGGTTCGACTGGGGGACGGCGTGGCACTGGTTCGTCCAGAACCACTACTTCGGCCCGATGGGGCTCCTGTGGGGGGACTGGCGGTGCAACCGGTGCGGGAAGGTGTGGAGGGACTCCCTCATGCCCCCGCCCGACATCGACTGCACCCCCAGCGCGGGCCCCCGCCGCGAGGACGAGGCCGTCCGCATCGTGCAGGCGGAGAGGGAGATCGAGGCGGGCAAGAGGCCCCGGCGCGGCGGGTACTGGACGTACCTGGAGAGGAGGGTCCGCACGGACGAGGGGATCGTCGGGCATGTCGACGGGATCCTCCAGATGCCGTGGGGCGAGAGGGCCCTCCTGGAGGTCAAGACGATGGACGGGAGGTGGTTCAAGACACTGTCCTCGCCCGACCCCAAGTACATGTTCCAGATCAGCGTGTACCTGTGGGCGACCGGCCTGGACCGATGCCTCCTGGCCTACTTCTCGAAGGACGCGGACCCGCAGAGGCCCAAGACCTTCTGGGTCAAGCGGGACGACGGGGTGGTCGAGGCCGTCAAGAGCAGGATCGCCCTCTACAAGAGGTCCTGGCCGGAGAAGCGGCTGTGCGTGGGAAACTGCGGGAGGGACACCGAGCGGGCCGCCGAGAAGTGCCCGCACCGCCTGGAGTGCTTCAGGCCCGACATCGAGGAGGCCGTCGAGAGGGAGCGCATACGGTATGCGCAGGAGGCGAAGAATTCCTGACAGCGGATGGAAGAAGTGGGAGCGCCACGTCGCCACCCTCTTCAGCCGTTGGCTGGCGCAGGGGGGGACGGGCGTGGAGTCCGAGAGGATCCTCTCCCGGCAGGCCCTGATGGGGAGGATGGTGGAGCGGACCTACGGGGACCTCACCGTCCACCCCAAGTGCGCCGAGCGGTTCCTCCCGGCGGCGAGGTGGTTCATGGGGCGCGTCCAGGCGGACGCGAAGAACAGGAAGGCGTTCAGGCTCCCGGGGCTCCTGACGGCCCCTGCGCACCCCTTCTGGGGCTGGTGGGACAAGCTGTCGGAGGAGACCCCGCGGTACCGGAGGGAGATGATCCCCCCTGCGGAGGGGGAGGCCAAGTGGCGGACCAACGAGTGGGGCAAGGTCAGGATGATGGTTGTCATGAACGCCCCCTCGAAGGAGCACCTCCTGGTGCTGGGGTTCGGGGACATGGACTTCTTCGAGAGCGCCATGGGGGGGATGGGGAAGGAGATCCCGACGATGGAGATCCGTCGGGTCCACACGGAGGACGCGGTCAAGATAGTGGTCCTGGAGGACTTCCTGGAGTGGGCGGACCCGGTGTCGCTGGGGTGCCCGAAGGTGGAGGTAGGGGATGTTTCTGGAGAAGCTGGAGAGGTTCGCCAAGGGTAGCGGGATGGGCCTGGAGAGCGCGCTGAGGGAGCTGTGCGAGCGCAGGCGGATCCCGGTAGGGCAGGTCGCGAGGGACCTGAAGTCGCCCAAGAGGGAGGTCTTCTTCTGGGCCGACGCGTTCGGCATTTCCATCGAGGACCTGCCGCCCAAGGCGATCGCGTCGGCGAGGAGGAGGAAGGTGTCCCTGCGGGACTACTTCCTCAAGAACTTCGGGCAGGGCGTGGGGTGGATGGCTGAGGACCTGGGTGTGGCATTCACGACCGTCGAGGAATACTACGCCGTCTTCTCTGGCGGCGAGGCGTGGAGGATGGAGCATGACGGACGCCGTGGCCGTAAGGCCTGACAGGGGGAACGTCGCGGAGTGCAAGTGGACCCTCAAGAGGGTCGACGAGCTGGTCAAGATCGTGAACCAGTCCTACTTGGAGCTGTGCGAGCTTCTCTACAAGGTCAAGGAGAACGAGTGGTTTCGGGCGCTGGAGGGGAAGGACAAAGAGCTGTACGCCACCTTCGAGGAGTACGTGGCCGACCGGCTGGGGTGGAAGAAGCGGAAGGGCCAGTATTTCGTCCGCATCCAGAAGGAGCTCATGGTGGAGGCGGGCCTCAAGCGGGAGGACCTGGCAGGGGTCGAGTACTCGAAGGCAGAGGTGCTGACGGGGCTGCCGCCCTCCGAGAAGACGCCGGGGAGGATCGGGGGGTGGATCGACCGGGCGAGGTCGTCCCAGGTCGACGACCTCCGCGCCTCGGTGAACAAGGTCAGGAACGAGGTCGAGAAGGGGAAGGTCCTCAAGACCGAAGTCGACAGGACCGAGACGTTCTACGTCACGGCGGACCAGCAGACGAACATCGACCTGGCCCTGTCGGTCGCGAAGAAGATCGCCGGGCCGAACGTGGGGAGGGGGTACGCCCTCGACATGATCTGCACCGAGTTCCTCTCGGGGAGGATCGAGGAGGGCAGGATCATGGCGAGTCGGATCCTAAAGAGGGTCGAGCAGGTCTTCAACATCCAGGTGATCGCGTTCGAGGAGAGGGGCGAGGAGATGGAGATTGTCTACGGCGACAAGATCGCCAAGAAGTTCGGGATCGAGGTCGAGCACAAGAAGAAGGGTCTGGATATCCCGAGATGACCGAGAAGCACGACAGGCTGTTCCAGTTCCAGGACGCGGTCGCCGCCTCCCTCTTCGTGGGGTGGCTGGATGAGGCGAATGTCCACGACCGCGTGTGGACCGGACCCTTCGTGCGCGTGGCGGCGGACGAGGAGAGGATGGGGAAGGTGGAGAGCGAGGCGAGGACCAGAGGCGGGAGGCCCGTCGGAGAGCGGAAGTGCCCTGTCCCGTCGGTCGAGAGGTTGCTTGCGGGAATGGAGGGATGGCGTGAGATCTACGGAGGAGTCCCCGAGGACGAAGACGGAGCACGCGTACCTGGTGGAGCAGAGGGGCCCGAGCGAGTGGATCGTCAGGAAGGTTGACCTGGCCGTCCCCGACGCCGTTCTCGCCGAGCACAGGATCCTGGCCGGGCGGTGCGACTGCGAGGGGTTCTCCCGGTCGGACGGCCTGCGGTGCAGGCACACCGACATGGTCCTCACCAACCCCACGATCACGGACCACCGGATCGCCCGCAGGGCGGCCTCCGAGGTCATCTCCATGTGGTCCCCCGTCTTCGACAGGATAGTCTTCGACGAGTACGTGGAGTTCGGGCCGGGGGAGGGCGACGTGTTCGCGGCCCCGGGGGAGGAGGCGGGGGTCAGGGCGGTGCGGCTCGCGGCCAGGGGGAGCCCCGTCAAGAGCAATGGAAAGGAGTACCGGCGGGCGTTCTGCGTCCGGCGGAAGGTGCAGGTCATCTTGGACATCTCATGAGGTGAAGCATGGCGAAGAAGAAGCGCGGCGGTGCCGCACGGGCCCCGTCCAACAGGCTGACGGCGGCGAGGTGGGTGTCGGAGGCGTACGGCGAGAAGGGGCTGCGGGCGCTCCGGGCCATGGGTCCGGAGTTCTCCAGGTGCCTTCAGGACGAGATCCTTCACGTCCGCAGGCGCAACGAGCTGCTCGACCGGAAGGCGCGGCTGGAGAAGGCCATCTCGGACCTGAACGAGAGGCTCGTGGACATCGGGGAGTGGAAGTCCGACATGGGGTCGTGCTTCCCCAGGCTGGAGATGATCGTCAAGGCCCTTCCCGATATCGCCAGGGAGAAGCCGACGGCGGACGAGCCCAAGGAGAAGGCTCCGGAGGGCGAGCCCGTCGAGGCCAGCACGACCCAGGGGTAGACCCTCTGGCGATGCGTGGGACGCTGGGCCCCTGTCTGCGCCCGCAGACGCTGTTGCAAGACGGCTGCCGAGGACCGGGCGCGGGGGGCCCGCACCATTTTTGAGGTGAGGCATGGGAGAGGAGAATCCGGTCCAGCAGAAGCCACCGGCGGAGGAGAACCTCGCGCTCTACGGGGCGGTGTGCTCCATCTTCTACTTCATCGACGGGGACCCCAACGTCGTCCTCGGGCTGGAGATCCCGAAGCTGGACGCCTTCTACCGCCAGCGGGTCGGCGTCCCGATCCACCTCGGGACGTGGCCGGAGATAGAGAGGACCGTCCTCGCCCGCCTGAACGAGGTGAAGCCGCTCCTGAAGAAGAAGGGGAAGCCCATCCAGGTCAGGATCATAGGGCCGGTCCAGGCCTGGCTCGGGATGCGGCTCTACAAGCTCGTCTATCCGCACGCCGACCAGGTGTTCTACACCGAGGGCGAGGCGATCGTCGATATATGAGCCGGGTCTTCCCAGACGACTGCTACCTATCGAGGAGGGAGAGGCTCATCTTCCTCGACACGATGCTGGAGGGGGAGATCCCGTGCTTCGGGTGCCCGGTGCCAGCGTGTCAGGCGAAGGCGGACCTGATGGCGGCCATCACGCTGTCCGGGGGGGGCGTGTCGGATTTCCAATCCGTCAAGTGCCCCCGGTGCGGGGGGAGGGTGCGCGAGTGGCGGGTGGACGGGATGTCGAGGGTGTGGCGGTGCAGGAACCCCGTGGAGGTGGACACCATGGGCATGGGGAAGTCCTGGATGGAGTGCGGGGGAACCTACTCCGTGATGGGCGGGCTCGTCCTGACCAAAAGTTGAAACGGGGTATAATAGGGGCGTGGATCTGTGGCACTCGGGAGTCCGGTGGAGGTGGACGGGATGAAGGCTGCGGCGGACATGGCGGCGGGAAACGACGAGAAGGCGGCGCTGGCGAAGGAGCTGGAGAAGGTCGCCATGGACATCAAGGGGCTGGAGAAGGAGCGCGACCGGCTGAAGCGGAAGCTCCTCCCCCTCATGTCCCTGGGCGAGCGGATCGGCCTCGTCGAGAAGGGCCAGCGGGAGACGCTGGACGTCTCCGACGAGCTGCTCTCCGCGCTGGAGAGGGACCTGGGGCCCGAGGCGGTGCGCCGGGAGGTCAACACCCCCTGGCTCCGCGAGAGGATGAGGGAGGACGCGGCCCTCGACGCCCGCATCCCGCGGAAGGCGGGGGACCCCTTCCTCACCGTGGGGGAGAAGCGGTCGTGATCTGCGAGGTCTACCTCCTGGTTAACCTGAGCGGGACGAAGACCAGGCAGTGGGTCCTCGTCGCCGCTGGTAGGGCCTTCCCCGAGGTCTTCACCAGACTCGGGCTGGCGAAGGCGGTGGCGTGGTGCATCTCCAAGGAGACCACCATGCAGGCGGACCTGTCCGAGAGGGACCGGGGCAAGGTGCTGGAAAGGGTGAAGGCCAAGATCCTCAAGGAGATCGAGGGGACGATCTCCGTCGAGAGGGGGAGGTGCCCCCAGGGCCGGATGAGTCTTGGGGCCTTCGACCTGGGGTTCGAGGCCTGCCTGAAGTGCCCCCATCTCCGGGTGGGCGAGGCCAGGCCGGGTCCGGCGGGGAAGCCGTCCGTCCGAGACGGCTTGTGGGAGTGCGGGGCGATCCTCCAGCAGGTCATAGTTGCGAGAAGGCTCGCCGATCGGTAGCGCATGGCGAAGAACGGGTGGTACCGGACGGGCAAGATGCCCGAGGAAGACCCGATCACCGAGAAGCAGCTCTGGTTCGTCCGGAAGCACTCCGCCGACGTGCTGGACGTGCTGGAGCCGAGGGAGCGGTGCGCCGTCGATCTCATGGGGTACGAGGAGTGGTCGGCGGGGCTGACGAAGAGGGAGGCGAGCGAGATCATCGGGGTCCTGAAGGGGGAGGCCGTCGCCCGCGAGGTCTCCCGCAGGACCGAGGTGGGGGCGAGGGCGGTCGCGCTGTCGGTCGACCGGCGCCCCAAGAGGAAGTGGTACGACACGCAGTTCGGAGGCGCGAGGAATGACAAAGAGGCTGATCAAGGACGCTGAGGTGGCGGAGTTCCTGGAGGCGTTCAAGGGCCGGACCCAGGAGGAGCAGGAGCGGTCGCCCGTGTGGCAGTCGCTCATCGGCTTCCCCGGGTGGGGCATGGCGAGGTTCAAGCTGGAGGAGGTGCGGATCCCGGTCATCCCGTCGGCGGAGCTGCCCGACCCGAGGTCGACGCCGCTGGAGAAGGCCGAGTTCACCCGCAGGCAGGAAGGCGTGGCGGTCACGGACGAGGGCAAGGGGAGGCCGACGCCGGGCGCGATGACCTCGATCTCCATGCCGGGCCAGGACAACCCGTGGTCCGACGTGCGGACGCCGACCGAGGGCGGGCCGGTGTTCCTGGCGATCAAGACCGAGGTGCCGCCGCCGTTCCCCGGGGCGTGGGAGAGGCGCGAGGGAGGGTGGTTCCGCAAGGAGTAGGCCATGCCCGGCAGGGAAGACCTGATCGACGCCAAGCGGAGTCTGTATTCCGAGCTCCTCAAGATTCCCCCGGGCCAGTTGACGGACTCCGACCTGGACGTGATGTCGGCCCTTATGAAGGACGCGGACATCCAGCGGATCCTCGACAGGCACCTGAAGGCGGAGAGGGCGTGACAGATGCCTCACATGCCGATGAGCGAGCACTGCCGCAAGACGGGCGAGCAGAACTGCCACCTCTGCGAGAACGCGGACTGCAACGACAACATGACCCCGTCCATCCTCAGGCTGAAGGTGTGCCTGGCGGAAGCGACGAGGGAGCGCGAGGAGATCATCCGGGCCGCGAGAGGTCAGACGACGGACCCGGAAGTTGCGAAGGCCAACTCGGTGATCAGGAGCCTGACGCAGGAGGCCAAGGTCGTCAGGGAGCAGCTGCGGCGGGCGGAGAAGCAGAAGGACGAGATCGCGGACGAGTGCCGGGGGTTCGGCGCGAAGCTCGACAGCCTGGAGAAGGTGGTGGTCGAGGCCCTCGTCACGTTCGGGGGCAGGACGGTCCCCCTCAAGGAGATGGTGGACGCGGTGAGGACGGCCAGGGTCATTGGGGGTAGCGATGGGGGATAGAGAGACAGGCAGGGTGTCGAGGCTGCATGGCGTCTGCAAGGTGTGCAGGGTGTCGCAGCCACGCGGGCTGATTCGCCCCCTTCCCGCCAGCATCGAGATGCGGGTGGCGGACGCCCTGTCCGACGAGGGCGACATGGGTCGAAGGCCCGCGTACGTCTACGTCTGCCGGGAGTGCTGGCTGAAGTTCATCTCCAAGATGAGCAAGGGGGAGATGATCGCTGTCCTTGAGGCGGTCTCCTGCGACCTCCAGGAGGTCCACAGAGTCCTGTGCGAGAAGATGGGTAGTAGGGTTGATAACATCCCTGGAGACGGGCTCATTCCCGATGCCGTCGACATCCCGTTTTAGAGGGCACCCGTGAAGATCCTGACAGGCGGTGGGCGACAGGATGGGGGAGAAAGATGCGAAAGCCGGGCGATAGGGCCGGGGTGAAGGCCAGGGAGCCGTCGGTCCACGTCTGCCGGGCCGTGAGGCCGAAGTGCTACGCCGTCCTGTGGTCCTACGGGGAGATCTGCGTCGGGTGCGGGTGCTGCGCCAAGGACCTGGAGGCGCGGCGGAAGGCGCGGCTCAAGTACCACCGGGAGCTGCTCAAGGAGTGCAGGGCGTTCAAGTTCGACGAGGACGAGGAGATCCGCAAGATCCAGAGGAAGAACAACGCGTCGTGGGTTCGCTGGCACGAGAGGCGGATCAGGGAGCTGACGAGGGCGAAGCGAGGGACCTGACCATGGACAGCACCGGGGACACGACGAGGCATATCGGGAGGGTGCGGGAGATACTCTCGGCCGTGGCGGAGAGGCTGGAGAACCGGGGGCTGGGCCACGACCGCTCCAAGCTGGAGGAGCCGGAGAAGTCGGCCTTCGACGAGTTCACCCCGAAGCTTCGTGGCAGCACTTACGGGAGCATGGAGTATCAGGGGTTTCTGGCTGACATGAAGCCTGCGCTGGATCACCACTACGAGGCGAACCGTCATCACCCCGAGCATTTCTCAGCCGGGATCTCCGGCATGACCCTGATCGACCTGGTGGAGATGCTGGCGGACTGGAAGGCCGCGTCGGAAAGGCATTCGGCGGGGGACGTGCTCAAGAGCATCGAGATCAACGCGAGGCGGTTCGAGATTGTGAACCAGCTCCGGGAGATCCTGACGAACACGGCGAAGGCCCTCTGGCCGCCGGAGACGACGAAGAATGGAAAAGCCAAGGACGGTAGTTGACGCGGCCACCCAGACCATGCGATGCGACGTGTGCAAGGACGAGGTGCCGATCCCCCTCGGGAGCCTGGGATGGGTAGCGGCGGTGTGCGAGGCCTTCGACAGGGCGCACAGGGGCTGCCGCGGGGTCCCCGGCGCCACGACGTTCTCGGTCCCGGTCAAGAGGGCCTGACATGGACATCTTCGAGACGAAGAGGGCGGGCGAGGTGGACCTCGACGACCCGACGATCTACAGGAGCGGGGACTGGGACGAGCACAAGACGGTGGACCAGCTTCGCATCTGGGCATGGTCCCTGCTCGGCCAGTCGCTCGTCTACATGGACTTCCTCCACCCCGACGCGGACTGGGGCGAGCAGAGGGAGAGGGTCCGCAAGTTCTGCAAGGCGTTCGCCGGCGCCTTCTGGCTGTTCCCGCGGGACACGAAGGAGGGCCGAGCCTGGTGGCGCAAGCTCATCTGGAAGTTCCGGGACGAGGTGGAGAACCAGTGTTGAGCAGACCGACAGATTTGAACAGGGAGGGCAGAAATGAAGTTCAAGCCGTTCGATGAAGATCAGGCCAGAAAGGACATAGCCGCGCTAAAAGCCGAAATCGCCGAGTTGGAGACGCGATTGGCCGAGGCGCACCTTACACTTCGAGACCAATATGCCGGGCAGGCGATGCAGGCCGAGGCCGTTCGCCTTCCAGAAGGATCTCCAGAGATGATCGCAGAGCAGGCGTTTCGTCTTGCCAACGCGATGATGGATCGAAGAGGCAAGAAGCGAGAATAATACAGATCGGCTAATTTGTGAAATGCGAGGTTGAACATGGAAAAGAAAACCTACGTCTGCGACCACTGCTGCTGGACAGGGGATTCTCCCCTCTCTGAGCCGGTAGGATTCGGAGTGTCAAGGGGAGTCCAGGGATTCTGGTGCCCGCGATGCAAGACGTACATGGTCCGCGAGATGCTGGATTTCAAAACGGAATGCGAACTTGAGTGGGGTAAGAACCGGAACGGCTAATCAGATCCGAAGATAAGTGAAGGTGAAACATGACAACCGATAAGCAACAGGCAATCGGGCTATTGAAGAGCATACGGTCTACGCTGGACCGAATCGAGATAGCCTTCGACAAAGACGAGGTGATGGCTGCCGTGAAGGTTCAGTATCTGTCCGAAGATGTGAATACACTTGTCTACCTCATAGGGCTTAAGAACGGAAGAGTATTAGGTAAAGAGTAAGACAAATTCGCTGATCTGTGAAGGGAGTAAAAGAATGTTGCGAACAATCGAAACCGATTCAGTGTGCATCCATCCGACCGGACTGGATGAGTATCATTATCGGATCATCATGCCATCGCGTAACTATCCCAGTAGGAAGGTAGGCGAGTCCGTTGCGTTCGACATTTACACGCAGGACATTCCGGCCATGATTACGGCTCTGCGAGTCCTGCAAGTGTCGGCTCATGCTGAAGACCAGGAACGCACGAAGTCTTGAGCAGACCGACAGATTTGAACAGGGAGGAACCATGAAACGCGGAGACCCGGTTGAGTTTGATATGAACATAGACGGAGCGAAGAGATGCCGCGTCCGCGAG
>Ga0315285_10000031_pt1 | contig 136306 bp, 169 predicted proteins | sample YL17G09_36_MG_FD_203698 | JGI IMG/M metagenome (GOLD analysis project Ga0315285, IMG submission 203698) | Sediment microbial communities from Yellowstone Lake, YNP, Wyoming, USA - YL17G09_36 | ecosystem: Environmental > Aquatic > Freshwater > Lake > Sediment | place: USA: Wyoming | collected... | reverse complement strand
CGACCTTCAATAATAGTTTCTCAGTATCATAATCATCAGACTTTAAGTTGCCTATGTAGACAGTAGTAGGGCTTAGGTCAAAATTATTCGGTGAAACAACCTTAACTGCAAGATAATTTGCTTGCTCAGTGCCTGCGTTTGCTATTTTAACTGTTATAGAACCTGAGGTTCCAGAGGTTAAAACATCTTGCGAGTCGACTGTTACTATAAAATTATACTTTCCTGTAATCAGTGCACCTATTTCCTTTATATCAGTGTAGTTGTTGCTTCTTGTCTCATCGCTATAAGATAATCTAATAGGAATAACAGCAGTTCCAATTGAAGCATCTGGTGAAACTGTCAATTGAAATGATAATTTTTCGGAGTTTGATGAAGCAAGATTATTTATAAAAAATTCTCCTGATGACTGCGGGACAATAAAGGTTGTAGATTGATCTAAGGAAAGTATAATGTCCTTAGCAGTGCCTAAACCTTCATTTTTTAAATCAAATGACAATGTTATTGTTTTGCCAGGCTCAAGGTCGTCGCTAAAGTTCACATTTTTAATTTGCAACTCCGGAGTCCTTATTATGGGTATTGGGATATATATGTCTCTTTGATAAGAGGACGTCGATGTATAATAGTTTATTTCCAAGTAAACATACGAAGAAGTTGAAGGAGCATTATCATCAACTTTTAAAGATATAGCAGATTGAGAGGATTGTAATGATGAGATAGCTCCAATGTCGGTTTCACCACCACTTTGAATTGTTAAGTATGAACCCGAAGTTGCTTTAACAACAACATCATTCAAATCAGCCCCAGGATTTGAAATAGTAACATACAATGTTGCTATAGATGATGGTCTTAAAACAGAGGTCGACAGTTGCCAACTTACATTTATTGAAGTTACAGCTGCCTCCACCAACGTTGAAGACAAAATTGCGATTATTACAAACAAAATTAATTTTTTCATTTAATCACCTTTTACTATCATACCATCTTTCAAACTTATAATTCTTTGTGCATGTTTAGCTATAGATGAGTCATGAGTAACTATTATTAAAGTAACTTTCCTTTCTTTATTAAGTTTTTGTAAAATCTCCATGATTTCCTTTCCTGATTTTGAATCAAGATTGCCAGTCGGTTCGTCTGCTAATATTATCTGCGGATCATTTGCCAAAGCCCTTGCTATTGCAACTCTTTGTGACTCTCCGCCACTAAGTTGAGAGGGCCTATGGGTCATTCTTCCCTCAAGTCCAACCATTTTTAAAAGTTCCTTTGCCTTTTTTTCTTTATCCTTTACACTGCCTCTTAAAAATGTCATTGGTAATTCCACATTTTTCAATGCCGTTAACGAAGGAATGAGATAAAAAAATTGAAAAATAAAGCCAATTTTTTCCCTTCTTATTTTTGCCAATTCGTCATCGTCAAGTTTAGACACATCGACACCATCTATGATAACTTTTCCTTTTGAAGGTCTGTCTAAGATACCAAGCATATGAAGTATGGTTGATTTTCCAGAACCTGAGGGCCCCATTATGGCAACTACTTCAGACTTTTTAATTTTTAGATTAATTCCTTTTAAAACTTGTAATTTAACTGGACCCAAATCATATTCTTTTCCCAAGTTTTGAAGTTCTATTACATTTTCCATAGAAAATCATTATGCTAACAAATATATAGGTTTTTGTTGTATTATTCGTTATGAACATTGAATTGGAAGAATTATTAAAATTCTATGAGCAGAAAAGGGATGGAATAAGAAAATTCATAAATACTTGCAATTATAATGATGATGATTGTCTATTCGGTGAACTATGTTTTTGCATTCTAACCCCACAATCAAGAGCTAAGAACTGCAGGGAAGCCATTAACAAGCTAAAAAACGATAAAAAATTGTTTACTGCAAGCTTAGATGAATTAAGAAATTATCTAAAAAGTGTAAGATTTTCAGATGTAAAAGCGCAGCGCATAATCGAAGCTAGAGAAAAATTACCAGAATTAAAAACAAGACTCAATTCTGATCCAAAAGAACTTCGGATTTGGCTTATGGAGAACATAAACGGTTTGGGACAAAAGGAAAGCGCTCATTTCATGAGAAATATCGGTTTTAAAGGACTGCCGATTATAGACATTCATATCCAAAACTTCCTTAAAGAAGCTGGAAAATATAAAGAAGAAGGAAGCTTAACAAAGAAACGTTATAATGAATTAGAAAACAAGTTCTTAGAATTAGCAAAAGAAATGAAAATTCCTCCAGAAGAGCTTGATATTGCCATATGGCTCTATCAATCTGGAGAAAATGAATTTTATGGTTAGCCACCAATGCTCTTCATTGGAGACGCTGCTAAAAGCACTGAAATCTTTTTTATCAAGTCTTTCTCGTAAGCAATCAAGTCTGTAGCAGTTATTATGCCAACTAGCCTACCTTCATGAACAACTGGCAGTTTCTTTATCTTGTTTTCTGTCATCACGTCTGCAGCTTCCTCCAAGGTCCTATCTGGAGTAATTGTCACAATGTTCGGTGTCATTATTTCTGAGATTTTAACCTCATCTGCGGATTTCCCTATAGCCACAACATCAGTCAAAATATCTCTTTCTGTAAGTATGCCTACAACTTCGCCTGTTCCAGAAACAACAACCAAGGAGCCTATGCGACGTTCATTCATGATCTTAGCTGCATCTTTAACTGTATCCTCAGGTCTAACTGTCTTCACATTCCTATTCATTACTTCTTTTACTAACATTTTATCTCTTTTTTCTGAATCTTCTACTATAACCCTTTGCTGTTTCTGCAACAACGTCTTTTAGTCCTAGACCAATCGCAATTGCTAAACCTAGTCCTAATGAAGCAACTATTACTATTAGCAACCAGTTAACTAACGTAGGGTCTATTTTAACAAACGGCAATGCTAGTGCAACTGAAACGTAGACTATTAGGAAGAATATTAAGTTGCCGATAATGTCACCATAAAATGTCTTTGAATGAACAACTTTTTCCTTTATAAAGTAAGCGAATATGTAGCCAACTAGTATTATAATTACTGCTCCTACTGCTCCGAACAAAAAGTCTACAGCACTCATGGTTATTGCTGTTATTTCTGCTACTTGAAGTGCAGCAACTCCTAATTGGATAAACCATATGTATATGAGCCATCTTGCTATTATTGAACCTAATTCTGAGATCTTTAGACTAAACTTCTCTTTTCCAGTTATGTAATTATCTATTTTTACTCTTACCAAGATTTCTTTGGCTACCTTACCTACAACTTTTCCAATAACAAATCCTATTAATAGTATTATTATTGCTGTTATCATATTTGGTAATGTGCCTAAGAAACTGGACCAAAGGGTCATTAATACTTCTTGTAACGCCATAGTTTCACCTAAAAGTTTATTTACTTACTTACTTATAAATCTATTCGGTAAAAATGGACCTAAAATTAGTTCTTAACGAGATTAAACCTGATAAGAAGGAAGAAGATGAGATGAAGAGCTTTATTGGTAAGTTGATTAAAATAGCTTCTAAGTTATCCAAAGAAGCTAAACCTTTGCTGTGCGGTTCAATAGAAAAAGAAACTTGGCTATCAAAAAAGAATGAGGCTGACTTGTTTTTGCTTTTCAAGCCTTCCTTATCTAAAAAACAATTAGAGAAAAAAGGCTTAGATCTGGCTAAAAGAATTATAAAAGCTATGAAAGGAAGCTATGTGATAGCTTATGCGGAGCATCCTTATCTTAGAGGCAAGATAGGAAAGTACCAAGTCGACATAGTACCCTGTTATGAGATAGCAAACCCTGAAAAAATAAAATCTGCTGTTGACAGGACGCCACATCACGTGAAATTCGTGAAAGCTAATCTTAAGAATCCTGATGAGGTTAGACTGCTAAAGCAATTTTGCAAAGCAAACAGATGCTATGGGGCTGATTTAAAGACACAGGGATTTTCTGGATATATCTGCGAGCTATTAATAATAAAATATGGCAGTTTTCTCAGCCTTGTAAAGGAAGCAACCAAATGGAGAGCTGGTAAATTAATAAGTTTTAATGACGTGGGAGATACAAAGAAATTTAAAACACCCTTGATTGTAATTGATCCTGTTGATAGAAACAGAAATGTAGGAGCAGCACTATCAGCTGAGAGCTTTTACAGATTTGTAAAAGCTTGTAATTATTTTATTAAAAAACCAAGCAAAGATTTCTTCTTTATGCAAGAGACGAAGCCGTATTCGTTAAAGGAAATAAAAAAAGAATTCAATAAAAGAGGAACTCGCTGGTATTTGATAAGCTTTGAAAGGCCTGATGTTTTAGATGATATTTTATATCCGCAGATGAGAAGATGCGTAAAAGCAATTGACAAGCTTCTTGAACAAAATGGCTTCAAAACACTAAGAAGTGATTTCTACTGCAACAAGGAATGCGTATTAGTTTTTGAAATGGAAACCTGGCAAGTCCCAAAAATAATGAAGAATGTTGGACCTGATATTTATAGCAACCACGCAGAACAATTCCTAAAACACTATAAAGAAAGCAAAGTGTTCATAGAAGGCGAGAACTGGATTGTTGAAACTGAGAGAGAATTTACAATAACGCTGCACTTTCTGAAGGACTTGTTGAAAAAGCCTGAGAAAGAACTGCTTGAGAAAGGCATTCCAAGCAAGATTGCACCTTTGATAAGGAAATACAAAATATGTGGCGGCGGAGATGCTTTGAAAGCTATAGAAAAACTGCCAGAAGATTTCCGCTCTTTTCTCAGGGAATGGTTTGAAAAAGATTTGAACGTGGTTTGATGAACTGGAAAGAATTTTTGAAGCCAAATGGTAACAAAGTTGCAATAAGTGTAATTATATCTATTGTTTTATTTTTAATAGAAGGCTTTATAATTTTTTTTAATACCTGTTTTTGTCCTTTTATTCCATCAACTTGTCAAGAAGATTCTTACTATTTACCATGGGATTATTGTTGTCCTGAAACATATTGTGGAAAGCCAAATTTGTTAACTTCTGTTATGATTGAAATCTATTATCCTTCAATAGTTATAGGAACTTTATTAGTTTCCTATTTTATATCCTGCCTAATAGTTTGGACTTGTAAATTTAAAAAGAAAAAGTGATAGCATGCCAGAACCAATTAACATAACATTTTTAGGAACAGGAGCAGCTGTCCCTACTTTGAAGAGGAGACATGCTGCAATTCTTTTCCAATATGGTGGTGATTATTTTTTATTTGACTGTGGTGAAGGAACGCAACTTCAACTAGAAAAAATAAAAACATCTCCAATGAGATTATCAAAAATATTCATAACCCATTGGCACGCAGATCATTTTTCAGGTTTGCTACCAATGATAGAATCTTTGCATTTGTCAAGAAGAACAGAGCCTTTGGAAGTTTATGGCCCAGAGGCATCTCGCTTCATGGATGCGATCATCGAGCTTAGTTATTGGGGAATTGGTTTTGGAATTAAAACAAAAGATGTCAACGAAGATGATGTTGTTGAAAAACTAGTTGATAATGAAAGATATGAAATTTACTCAATAAGGGTTAGTCATTCTGTTCCGACTGTCGGATATTGTTTTAAGGAAAAGGATCATTGGAGCATTGACGTTAAAAAAGCAAAGAAATATGGCTTGGAAGGAAAGCAATTGAGAGTAATAAAAAATGAAGGAAAAATAAAAGTTGGTAAAAAAGTTGTAAAAATAGGACAAATCGCCACAAAAAAAGAAGGTAGAAAAATTGTTTATTCTGGTGACACCATACCTTGCAAACAGCTCTTTGAGATGGCAAGAGAAGCGGACTTGCTTATACATGATGGTACTTTTATTGAGCTTCCGGACTTGGAAAGGCCTCATTCATCTGCAATAGAAGTAGCAAGACTAGCTAAAAAATACAAAGTTAAAAAATTGGTCCTTACTCACATAAGCAGGAGATATAAAAACGGTAAAGAGGTTTTAGATGCGGTTAAGCCTATTTTTAAGAACGTTATAGTTGCTGAAGACCTTATGAAAATAACCTTGAAATGATTTTATGAATGACGTCTTAAACTGGATTAAAGACTCTTTGATTTCACTTTTTCTCCCTTCATTTTTAGTCGTTGTTGGTATATTTTTATTCTTTTATGGATTATATTTGATAGATACGTTTAATCAGAACATAGGGAGTTTTGTATCCTTATTTGGCATCACGCTTTTCTTCTCCGGTCTTGTTCTGCCTGTTTATTTTTGCATAAAGTCTCTTTTCATTTCTGTAAAGGATTTATCTTCAAAAAATTTAACACAAAAAATTTCAGGATTATTTGGTATTACTTTTATAATAATTTTCATCTTATCTTATCGTGAAGTAATTTTTAACAATTCAACTAGTACTTTAAACGTCTTAATAACGTTTTTAATATTGTCTTTAGGGTTTTTGGTGATTTTAATTTTAATTACAAAAATAATTTATCTTATTATATCAAGATTAATTAAATTTGTGACAGACTTTCAAAAAGTGATTTAATGGACTCAGAAATCATAAATCCGAAAATGGCTGTAGTATTAAACGTGCTTGTTTGGGGATTAGGCTATGTCTATCTCGGAAAGGTTTGGAAAGGAACTTACACATTCTTCCTTTTTGCAATAGTGTGGGGATTTAATTTGATTTACATATTCGTTGTAGGTTTTAGTTTTTCTCTGTTAATAGAAATACTAGTTGGATATTTTTTAAGCAGCGCATGGTTTGGCTATGATGCATATAATATGGCTATTAAAATGAGGGAGAGATATTGATATGGAAATAGTGAAGATAATTGAACTGTTAAAGAAGAACTATCCGAATGCGAAATATTACTTGAATTTCTCCAATCCTTTGGAACTTATGGTTGCTGCAATTCTTTCTGCTCAGATTAGGGACGAGGTCGTGAATGCTACTACGCCCAAGATTTTTAGTAAGTATAAAACTGCAAAGGACTATGCTAATGCTGATTTAAAAGAATTTACAAAAGAGACAAGTGCTGTTACTTTTGCTGGCATGAAGGCTAAAAACATAACAAGCGCCTGCAAAATTCTTGTTGAAAAATACAATGGAAAAGTTCCTGACAAAATGGAGGATTTGACTAATTTACCAGGTATAGGAAGAAAGACTGCCAACACCATACTGATAAATGCATTCGGCAAAGTTGAAGGAATACCTGTAGATACACACGTCATAAGATTATCCTTCAGACTAGGTTGGATAAAGAGCACAAAGCCAGAGGAAATTGAACAAGATTTAATGAAGATAGTTCCAAAAGAAGACTGGAAAAAAATCGCTTATTTATTAAAAGCACATGGAAGAGCTTTGTGTCAAGCACCTATACCGACTTGTAGCAAATGCTTTTTAGAAAAAATATGTCCAAAGAATGGAGTAACTAAGAAAATGTGATTAAATGACTCTAGAAAAGTACAAAGAAAAGAGAAATTTTAAGAAAACATCAGAATCATCTGGAGACAAGATTGTCGAATCAAATAGACCGATCTATCTTATTCATGAACACCATGCTTCTCATTTGCACTGGGATTTAAGACTTGAGATGGATGGAATCTTGAAAAGTTGGGCAGTTCCTAAGGAGCCTCCTACTGATTCGACTGTCAAGAGGCTAGCAGTTATGGTTGAGGGCCATCCATTGGAATATGCAAACTTTGAAGGTGTGATACCAGAAGGACAGTATGGAGCTGGGACAGTTAAAATCTGGGATAAGGGAACATTTGAATTAATAGAAAAAACTGAAAAAGGCTATGTAATAAAAATAAATGGACGAAAGCTGAAAGGAATATATGTTTTATTCAAGTTCAAACCACCGAATAATTGGTTGTTCTTTAAGAAGAAGGAATGAAAATGAAGGATATTCTATTCAAGAAATGGAAAAATATTCATGAAAAGCCAGAAAGATATGATATTATTGCAGAAATTTTCGGTACAACTGAAATTGAAATCAAAAATATTTTAAATTTTATAGATTTTAAGGATAAAATAGTATTAGATGTTGGAGCAGGAACAGGAAGACTTTCAATACCTATATCTAAAATTGCTGAAAGAGTTTGTGCTATTGATCCAGAAGAAGAAATGCTAAACTCTTTGAAAGAAAAGATAAAGAAATATAGAATAAAAAACATAGAAATTAAGAGAGGAACAGCAGAGAAGATTCCTTATTCAGATAATTATTTTGACTGTGTAATATGTGCTTGGATACTTCATTATATAGATTATAAAAAGACTATTAAACAAATAAAGAGAGTTCTTAAAAAAGATGGATATTTAGTGTTTTTAGATCATAATGGAAATGATGATTGGGAAAAATTATCAATTATAATAGATCCAAAAAATGTTGGCATGTATGAAAATAGAAACAATAAATTGCTTAAGCTAATTGAAGATTTTCATAAAGTTAAGAGAAAGGTAGTTAATAGCTTCATAAGATTCCCTAACATAGATGCAGCAAAAGAAATCATCAATGAAACAAGAGGTTTAAAAGCCTCTAAATATGTAGAAAAGAATAACATGTTAAAGATTTCAAATAAAATATTTTTTGTATTTGCTAAAAAATGAGGTGATTTAATGTTAATTAAAAAATCAGAAACAAAAAAACATTCTAACAGTCCAAAATGCATAGCTTATGAATATCCCTTTACAGATAAGGACATTAACATAGCTTTTATAGAAATAAAAGGAAGATATCCTGATAAGGACAGAGTTACAAACAAAGTTTGTAAAGAAATTGTTTTTGTCGTTAAAGGTAAAGGGAAGATTGAAGTTGATGGAAAGGAATTATTAATAAGCGAAGGTGATTCGATATTTATTCAACCAAGTCAAAAATACTTTTTTGAAGGAAATTTAGAAATTATAACATCTTGCCATCCTACTTGGTATTCAGAACAACATATAGAATGTGATTAAGTGAAAATCTGTTTAGGACCGTCTGGGATACCAATTTCTGCTGAAAGCAATAGTTCAATAGATGGTGTAAAAAAAGTAGCAGAACTAGGACTATCTGCAATGGAAATTTCTTTTACTCACGGTGTTCACATGTCACTAGCAACTGCAAAGGAATTAGGAAGAATTGCAAAGGTTTTGGATGTTGAGCTTTCAATTCACGTCCCATACTTTGTTAACCTAGCAAGCTTAGACAGGAAAATAATAGAAGCTAGCAAGAAAAGAATAATCGACTCCTTAGAAAGGGGAGTTGAAATGAACGCCACCACAGTGGCTGCTCATGCAGGTTATTATGGAAAAGACAAGGAAAAATCAATAGTGATGATTTTTGAGGCTTGTAAGGAAATAACAGAACTTATAGAGAAGAATGACTGGAATATAGAGTTTGGCCTAGAAACAATGGGGAAACAAGCATCATTCGGCACTTTGGAAGAAATAATAGAACTGTGCAAAAAACTAAAGCATCTCGTTCCATATCTCGATCCTGCCCACATTTATGCAAGAAATGGCGGTCAAATAGATTACAAAGATATGCTAGATAAATTAGAAACTTTAAAACTAAGAAAGTGGCACTCGCATTTTTCAGGCATAAAGTATTCTTTGGTTGGAATTGGTAGGGGTAATGAAAAAAATCATGTTCCAATGAAAATGGCTGGACCAGATTTCAAGCCTTTTGCAGAAGAAATCCTTAGAAGAAAGTTTGATATAACCATAATCTCTGAAAGTCCTATTCTTGAGATAGACTCGTTAGCAATGAAAGAAACGTTCGAGAAGCTGGGATACAAATTTTAGACTTAAATCCTTTTCTAACAATTTAATATTCATGGAAGATTTGGTAGTAGACTCGAAATCATTGCTCGATGAGTTGAGTGAGCAATTATTGAAAAAAGGAAAACCGGTCAGAGAGATTAAAGACTGTTTTATCAATATCGGACAAGAAGATGACTGGCATAGGACAGATTATGCAAAACTTTGGAGTTCTGTATCTCTTGTCCAGTGCGACAGGAAAGTGCTAGGTATTGCAAAGGGATGGACCTTTTCTTTTCCGTATCTGTCTCCTTTTATTGAGGGCGTTATAGTTTACTCCCTTGATTTTCCAATGCAGAATGATGTTATTATTAAAGTGAATAGTAGCCTAGACAGAAGCCTTGATAAAAGACCACTACCATCAAATCCTACACTTCAAGATTTAACGAAGACTGATATAGAAAACCTTTTTAACTATGACTTACAGTGGTATGGCGTCGGAGTGAAACGAGCTGGAGAATTGGTTAAGATTGAAGGCTTTAGCGGAGAGACAAAGGAAAACCCAATGCCAAATGAACTTCAAATATTACTTCAATCTGAAAAAAGTTATTCCAACAAATATGCGCATATTGCGAGCTTTTATATCACAGGTGACAATGATAATCCTAAAAGCTTTTATAGGCGCAATGAAACCTTAAAGCACTTGAACTCTTGGCTTACAGAAAAGCTACAAGTTCAGATATAAATCTTTTTATCCATATAAAATTAATCATTGTTTTTCATGACTAAGAATGGTAGCATGGGACAAAATAAAAAAATAAGAACTTATCTTGATTATGTCCCAGAGTCTGTAAAGGAGCAACTGTCAAAGGCGTGGGGAGAAAGAAAAAGAGAAACCTATGCCGCAGCTGAAAAACACGGAATAAGAATAGAACAGGGAGACTCTTTCAATAAAGTTGTTACATTTGAACTTGAACCTGGTCATTATCATGTTGTATCAGGCATCGTTTCGACAAAGGACATTTCTCCCGACTATTCGGATGTAGGTACTTTATGCTCCGGTCTAATGAAACAAATGGTTGCAGCAGAGAAAGAAAAAGGATGTATTCCATTATTCGCTTCAAACGTCTGCGACTGGGATTCTAGATATGCAAAGGAAGTTGGTGCAAACGTTCGTCTAAGAGACTCTGTGATAAGATCATGCAGAGAAAACGACATTGTTCTTACTGGAGGGGAAACCGCTAATCTAGGTGATCAGGTCAGGGAAAAAGGAATGAGCTGGATGTTTACTTTGTTGAGCAGATACACAAACCCTCTAACAAATTCAACTATGCACCTAAATAATGCTACAGACTTTGCACTACAAAACACTTTTAAAAATATTGCTGATGGTAAAAATTATGAGATAATTTATGAAAGGAGTATGCCTCTTCTTCAAGTAAAGAAAAAAACCAAACTTTTGATGACAGCAGATGGCACAGGATCGAAATCAATTGTATGCGAACAGGTAAATAGTAGAACTGATATAAAGGATACTCTTGCAATGTGTTGTGATGATGCTACAAGGGAAGGTGCATTCCCGGTGATTGCGAGCATTGGAGTACATGCAGAGAACTCTAGAGGAAGACATCAAATCATCGATAACATGGTTGATGCTGGAAGAGATAATTTGATACCTTTGGTTGGTTGTACCTTTTTCGAGTCGCCTGACGTAAGCACTTACATCATGAACGGTGTCGCCTTAAGTGAAGTAAAGGAAAGGACTTCAAATGCTCCTAAGAAAATAGAACCTGGCCTTCCACTCGTGCTGCTTCATGAGGAACAGAGATCAAATGGGATAACAATGCAGAGAAGAATATTATCAGAGACCTTTGGAAATGAATGGTATAATGTTAGGGGTTCTGAAGCATTTAATTTTATAAATGACAGACTTCAAGGGAAATACTTAGGACTCAACTTAAATGATGAGGGAAGGACTCTTGGAGAACTCGTTGCTCAACCTTCAACACCTTATTTCAGAGTCGATTCGATGATGCCAGAGCAACTTCTTGATAAAATAAGATTCAGAATTAATGTCTCAAGTGGAGGTATTATAGGGAAAAACAGAAGATTTCTTGAACCTGTTGAAATGGGTGCAAAATATTATGATGTTTTCGACGCACCACCTTTGATACTTTTGTTGCAGATGGCCAGTCGAGTTGAAGAAGCAAAGGGAGTTGTTACAGATAAAGTTGCTTATTATACGTGGGGCTGTGGAAACGGAGCAGTTATAGCCACAACAGACCCAGAATCAGTCAGAGATTACTATACTTCTAAAGGAATCCGCGCAAGGATTGGTGGTGTTGTTACAGAACAACATGAAATAAACATTGTGTCAAAATGTCTTGACTCGACCCTAAAAAGTGAACCTCACATCATAAGACATAAATATACAGAAGAGCCTCTTGGTTAATTTTAATTATTTTTTCAGTACTATTTTGTTTGTCATTCCATACTGTTGTTTCATTATTAAATTTTTCTTTTCTAAATTTCTTATAATCCTATGAACCTTTACTCTTGAAAATCCAGTGCTTTTAACTATTTCGCTTTGTGTAAGCGTTCCGCCATATTTTTCAATCTCATTTAGAATCTTCTTCTCTTCTGGAAGTAGAAATACATCTAAAATTGCCTTTTTGGTAGTCTTTATTTCTTTTTCCCGAATTAAATTCCAGATAGCAAATCCTGCTAGTAAAGAGATAATGCCCATAATCAAGAATGTTATGGAAAATGGAGAAAACAATAATGAAGAAGGATTTGCAACAATAAAGCTTCTAGGAGGCATAGAGACATTGGTTCTATTTGAAATGTTTTCTTCTCTCAATTCGCGCGAAAATATAGGAGTAGGGAAAATCTCTCCTTCCCTTCTAATTCCCATCACGGTTTCTGTTTGCCAAAAAATAGAATAAATCTGCATTAAATAAAGTATTAAAGAGTAACCTCCAAAAAGAAAACATAATATCATCACTATAACGTATTTTTTATATCCTTTTTCGATTGTTTCACCTTGTTACATGTTTCAGGTTGTTTCAAGATAGTTTAATATGCTATTTCGAGCTTTATATATCTTACGAATGAATTGAATTAGATTTAAATAATTTACTTAATAAGTAAAATGATAGTTTTGGAGAAGTATGACTATGAAAGACCGAACAAAGTACGTCTTGATAGGAATTATTATAGGAATTGTAATAGGAATAGCAATATTTTACTTACTAATGACATTTAGAATTATCCGACCATTTGGTTTTGCTGGAAACTTTCCAAGTGATTTTTCCAGACGTTTTAACGAGAGTGTAGTACCATGAGCGATGTAGTAATCAAATTAAAAGATGTAGGAAAAGTTTATCAGATGGAAGAAGTTGAAGTTCGAGCCCTGAAAAAAATAGATTTGGAAATAAATAAAAATGAGTTTGTAGCAATAATGGGTCCAAGCGGCTCTGGCAAATCAACATTACTACATATGATAGGATGCTTGGATAGACCGTCATCTGGTAAAATAATCCTAAATGGAACTGACATTTCAAAACTTAATGATTCAGAGCTAGCAAGATTAAGGGGAAAGGAAATAGGTTTTGTTTTTCAAACCTTTAATTTATATCCAACTTTGACTGCTTTGGAAAATGTTGAACTGCCTATGATGATAATAGAGAAAAATAAAAAAGAGAGAAAAGAGAGAGCATTGGAATTGTTAAAAGTTGTTGGAATGGAAGAGAGGTCAGAACATTTGCCATCTCAACTATCAGGCGGAGAAAGACAAAGAGTTGCAATAGCAAGGGCTTTGGCAAATGATCCGCAGATAATATTAGCAGACGAACCGACTGGCAATCTTGATTCAAAATCAGGAGATGATTTAATGAAAACCTTCGTAAAATTAAATGAAAGTGGAAAAACTTTAGTTGTTATAACTCATGATCAAACCATTGCTTCACATGCTAAAAAGATAGTAAAACTAAAAGATGGTGAAATAATAAGGAGTGATAAAAAATGAAAAAAATATTTTATTTGATTGTCTTGATAAGCATTTTATCAAGCTCAACCTTAGTAAGTGCAGATGTTTTTAACACAGCCTCAGGCGTTGTTTATACAGATATAGCTTATTTACAAGCTACTTTTGTAAATCAAAATCCCTCGCTAGCTGACCCAGGAGGATATGTAGATTTGCTTTTTAAGGTTGAAAACAGAGGAACCAAAAAAGCACAAAATTCTACTTTAGAAATATTACCTCAGTATCCTTTTTCATTAGATCCTGGTGTAAGCGCTGTAAATAGTCTTGGTGTTATAAATGGACTGCAAAGTGGAGATAATGCATTCTTAGTTAGGTACAAGTTAAAGGTGGATAAAGACGCCGTAGATGGAACCAATGAAATAAAACTGAAATACTCAGAAGGCGACGGTACAGCCTATAAAATAGCAACATTTAACGTGTCAATATCAAATCCGCGTACAGATTTTGATGTTATTTTTCAGGGTTCATCAACTACATCAACCTCAACCGGAACATCTACATCGTCTGAAACTTCTACGTCATCTACAACATTAGCTATAGCAAATATAGGAGCTAATACTGCACAGTCTGTAATTGTGAGGATACCTCAGCAAGTTTACTTTATGGTAATTGGAACTTCTGCTAGCATTATAGGTAATCTAAATGGTGGAGACTATACTCCTGTAAATTTCCAGATAATTCCAACTGATAATTCTAATACCTCTACCTCTAGAGAAAAAAATCTCACTGTAGAAATCTCTTACACAGACACTCTTGGAATAAGGAGGACGATACAGAAAAGCATCCCACTAAATTTAGGAACCGCTGCCGGTACAGCAGGACGTTTTACTCAAAGAAGTCAACAGTCATCTCTAAGTAACAGTGTTTTATATATTGGGATTGGTGTAGCTGGAATAGTTGTAATAATTGTAATAATTAAAATTAGGACGAGGAAGAAGAAATGAAATTTAACGATATCATAAGATTTTCTTTAAGCAATCTTATGCACAGAGGATTGAGAAGTTGGCTGACAATCTTTGGAATAGTCATCGGCATTGCAGCAGTTGTTTCAATAATATCATTAGGAACTGGTGCACGGCAAGTTATTTCAAGTCAGCTAGGAGGTTTGGGTGCAGATATTATTACAATTTCTCCAGGTTTTGAAAGAGCTTTTGGATTTGGAGGGCCTGGAGGAGAAAGACAGAGAGCAACTACGACCAAAACTCAAAACCTAACAATAAGAGACGTCCTAGCGATAAAAACAGTCCCAGGAGTTAAGGTTGTGGATGCCATTGTTTCTGGAAGAGCTAGTATTGCTTATTTAGCGCAAACCTCTTCTGTGTCGATTCAGGGAGTTGATCCTTTAGCCTGGAAAGAAATGACAACAACTGAGTTGGGCTCTGGAAGATACTTGGATCCGGGTGATGGGAATGTTATTGTAATTGGTAGTGGTATTGCTAATGGAATGTTCAAGCAAACATTAACGTTAAACACGCTGATAAGCATTGAAGGTAAACCGTTTAAAATAGTTGGCATATTAAAATCTTCTGGTGGTTTCGGCGGCGGTGGCGATAATACTATTTATATGCCGATAAGTGCGGCAAGAACGGTCATTAGCACTACAGTCGCAAATCAATTTTCATCTATACAAGTTAAAGTAACGGACCCCAATTCAGTTAATCAAACATCAAATGCTATCGAACAAAGATTATTAGTTTTAAGGAATGTTAATGAGAACACAAAAGACTTTTCTGTTTCTTCTGCTCAGACATTTCAGTCAGCAATTTCAAGTGTAATGAATACCATGGAACTCTTACTTACAGGTATAGCTGCAATATCTCTTTTTGTAGGCGCTATAGGCATAGCAAATACAATGTTTATGTCTGTTATGGAAAGGACGAGACAGATTGGAGTTTTAAAAGCATTAGGAACAACAAATTCTGAAATTATGAAATTGTACTTGATGGAATCTGCAATAATGGGACTAATAGGGGGTTTGATGGGTATTTTCTTGGGATTTATCGCTTCTGGTATAATATCTGATCTAGGAGTTAATATTATTGGAGTTGGAGGAAGAGGTGGAAGTGTAGGATCAATAACAGTTATTACACCTGAGTTAGTCTTGTTTTCTGTAGGCTTTTCTGTTTTAATTGGTGCATTGTCAGGCTTGTTACCTGCAAGAAGAGCTGCCCGCTTACAACCAGTAGAAGCATTAAGATACGAATAAATATTTTTTATGTTCAGAGTATCTTCATTTCTTTTCTTCAACTATTATTCCGTTAACAACTCCATGCTGGCTAGGACGAGATGTCACTTTAACCTTTCCTAATTCTGTCTTAACAACGCAGCCTTTGGTTATAACATTACTACGAGTGTAGTGAGGATTGTCCAAATGTTCTAAAACCTCTAAGATTTTTGTATTTTCAGTTTTACCAGTTTTTGGATCAGTGACATTAATAGCGTCTATCTGAAGCAACCTTTGCTTTCTAATATTAGCAAGTCCTTCAACAACTTTCTTGTTCTTTGGTCCAAGCTTTACAGGAATGAAGTCGCTTCCAAAGTCTCTCTTTTTCTTTTTTCTAATTCTTTTATACAAACCGCCAGTAGACTTTCTCTTGCTACGAAACTGACTTAGTGCCATAGTATCACTTACAGAATTGTAGATAAATATATTTAAATATCTCATAAATTCAATAAGAACAATTATACTGAGGTGATTTCATGGTAGATAAAGTACATTGCGCTCACATACTTGTTAAGACAGAACAAGAAGCTAAAGCAATAGTTGACCAACTCAACAAAGGAGCTAATTTCTCTAAAATAGCAATGGAAAAATCTTTATGCCCTTCAGGGAAGAAAGGCGGAGACCTAGGAACTTTTGGAAGAGGTAGAATGGTTCGTGAATTTGAGAACGCTGCCTTCTCATTGCAAAAAGGTCAATTATCTCAACCAGTAAGAACTGAGTTTGGTTGGCACATCATAAAAAGACTGGAGTAATGCCAATAGACTTTTATTTTGTTTTCATTTCCTTTACATAAGTGGCCAAAATCGGCAAAGTAACAGGATAATTTCTCTCATCTGATGTTATTGTAACTCTCTCACGTTGTGAACAAGCATAACCTAACATTTTATCCATCGATTCCCAATCAAAAAGAGGCATTGCTTTTTCGCATGGCATGGAATCACAAAAAGTAAATGTTCCAAAACAGTTGAAAGGTTCATGTGAAAGAATCTTGCGATAACCTTGAGACGCTATAACTGATTCATAGCCATCGCAGTCGATTACAAAAGTTCTCCTTAAAGCGCTTTCTTCGCATGCTTTTAGATATTCTTTTAAACAACCTATGTTCTCTTCTTGATATCTTTTGTGCATTTCTTCAGTAACTTTAGGTGTGTCTTCTAAAGACGAATGTGAATAAGGACTTTTTATTCCCCAGAAAATTTTTAACAACAAAGCAACTTCATCAGATATTGGAATTTCAGGTATGTTTATTGCATCTCTTCTTGAATAGAGAATGGATTTTGTTTTACAACCTAAAATATCAAATGGATTGCTATCGAAGCTATCTAAGTCTATTCCAATAAAAATATCTGGTTTTAGTATCCTTATCCAAGGATTATCTGTACCACAGGCTGGATACACAAGAGTTCTTGTTCCATCTTTTGGAGGTAAGATTTCCTCTCCTCTCACTGATTTTTGAACAACAATTTTTTCCATTTAATCGCTTTAAGTTTTATAAACGCTTAGAAATTTAAGCTCTCAAGGAGGCATGACAATATTCCGATGAATGCCAATAGATTTAAATATGTTAGCATAATATCTCTATTAGAAGTTTTTTATTTGTTGATAGCATGACAAGACCATTAGATGTTTTAGATAAGGCAAAGGGAAAAAGAGTAATAATAAAGTTAAAGAACGGAGCAGAGATAACAGGAGCTTTGCAAGCATTTGATTTGCATTTAAATATTTGGTTAGAAGAAGCAGAAGAAAGAAAAGATGAAAAGCAAGTTAAGCTTGGTTCAACTCTTGTTAGGGGAGATACAATAATCTACATCTCACCTGAATAATACTTAAGTGAATTAGATGACTAAAGGAACTCCTTCTTTTGGTAAGCATAGAAAAGTTACTCATGCTCGTTGTAGAAGATGCGGTAGCCACTCTTATCATAAGACTAAGAAAAGATGCAGCAAATGTGGTTATCCAGATGCAAAATTAAGAAATTTTAGATGGATGTGGAAGCATCCATTGACTAAAAAGAGAAAAAAATAATTCTTAGGAAAAGTAATATAAACTCTACTTCTTATTTAGAATTATGGGCTCATAGCTCAACCTGGTTAGAGCGACTGACTCTTAATCAGTAGGTTGCGGGTCCGAATCCCGTTGGGCCCATCTTCATGTTCTTCACCGCTTCTTCAGGGGGGATGAGAGGATTTTTAAATTCTAATCAGTAAATTGATATTATGAGCATAACCAAAGTCCAAAATGATAAGATTAACAGATTTGCCTATAATTACTATAAAAAATTAGACCAGACGCATGGGATTGAACATATGATTAGGACGGTAAAATTGGCAGCTTATCTGTCTAAAAAGGAAAGAGCGGACATCCAAATTGTCAAGCTGGGAGCAATGCTTCATCAGTTCCATAACGCTGAAGCCGTAAGAAGGTTTCTTAAAAAAATCAAAGTTGATAAGGAAACTGCTGAACAGATTATCCACTGCGTTGATTGCTCACGTAACAGTACTATTCATAAGGCAAGAACTATAGAAGCAAAGATAGTTTTCGATGCGGACAAGCTACAGGTTGTTGGACCATTCGGAATTATAAGAGAAATAAGTTGCTGTATGGTAGCACCAAGAAATATGAAATTCAGAGAAGCATTAGAGCATACAAGAATGATAGAGGAAAAGTGTTTTAATAAACTTCAAACTGAGACTGTTAGGAAATTGGCAAAACAACCACATGAATATGTTATCGAATTCTGGAAAATATTAGACAAATGGGACAAAGCTTTTTAAAGATTTGGAGAAAAGTAAAATATGATAACATGAACGAAATAAAGCCGAATAATAATTTGAAAACTACAATAGAAACAATTACAGAAAAAACAGCAAAAGATATAAAATGGGGTCTTTGGGCTGGTGTTGGTGCATTTTTCTATGGAAGCAATAGAGAACCAACTGATATAGATATAATGGTCAGAAATTCAGATATGCAAAGGTTAGCAAATTGCTTAGACGAGTTTATGGTAATGCAACCTAAGGTTGTAGAAAAGGATATGTTTAGAGTACCTCTCGCTAAGTTTAAAATAAATGACTATGAAGTTGAGACCTGCTCCGATATGACTATAACTTTAGAAGGTAAGAAATATACTTTCAAATGCGATGAACTGTTAATTAGAAAGATGAGAAAAATAGATATTGACAATATTAATGTTCCGGTTGTTTCTCCAGAGGACATAATAGTTGTTAAAGCAATTTGTCAGAGAGGAAAAGAAAAAGGTAAATATGATGTTGAAGATGTAAGTAATATTCTTAAAAATCAAGAAGTAGATTGGGATTATTTAAGGAAACGAACTCAACTTACCCAAAGTTACGATAGAGTTTTTGGATTACTTAATAGGTTAGGTTATCATGACCAAAGAAAATCAGGTTCTTGATGAACCTTCTTTATAAATCTTTATAAAATTCTAAAATAATTAATAATTGAGGTTAAAAATGACAAGAAAAAGCTGAAAAGTTCTGGGAAAAGAAAGATTAAGACTTGAACCAAAAACCTTTTAAGCTGACTTGAGCATATTTTAAACATGAAAAGAATAGCAACTATGATTTTAACATTAATAGTTCTTATCCTGGGCGCTCTGATAATTTTCTCTAACCCAGTAGATCCAACAGCAATAACAGTCGGAATGTTTTTTGTCTCAGTAGCAATCCTAAACTTGGCTGTACAAATTTATTTTCCACAAAGCACAGAAGAGCCGGTTGAACTAAGAGTTGTAGAGGAACCGAAAGTAGTAGAAGTTAAGAAAACTCCTGTAAAAGTTGAAAGGACAGTAAAAAGAGCAAAAGTCAGGAAAAGAAGGTAAAAAATACGTCAAACAGTAAAGTTTATAAACTATAGTTTCTAATATAGAAATTACAACTTTTAATCGTTTTACTCCCTAGACAGAGTAATATGGTGGTATATTGGAAAAAGAATTTGATATTCTAAAACATGAGCTGGTTCCTGAGCACACTATATTAAATGAAAATGAAAAAAAAGAATTATTTGAAAAAATGAATATAACTGAAAGAAATTTACCAAAGATTCTAACGAATGACCCAGTTGTAAAAGAAATTGAAGCAAAAGAAGGGGATGTTTTAAAAATCGTAAGAAAATCTTCAACAGCTGGAATATCAGTTTACTATAGAGTTGTTGCCAAGAAGTGATCTTATGAAAGAACTTTTAAATAACTTTAAGGATAACGTTGGCTTTGTTAGATTTCAGATTGAAAGTTTTAATGATTTTATAGACAACAGACTGCAAAAAATAATAGATGAGATTGGTGAAATAAAGCCTGAAGTCCCAGAGATAGGTGACTTGACAATAAAGCTCGGAAAAATTTCTACTGGCAAACCATGTGTAAAAGAAGCAGAAGGTGCTGTAAGAGAAATTCTTCCAATGGAGGCGAGAATAAGAGACTTCTCATACACAGTACCAGTTTACTTGGAAATAACTCCCATCGTAAATAAAGTTGAGCAAGAGCCTGTTAATGTCTTGCTTGCAGAACTTCCAGTAATGATAAAATCAAAGATATGTTCCTTAAGCAAGATGAGCAAAGACGAACTAGAAAAAAGTGGAGAAGACCCATATGATGCTGGCGGATATTTCATAATTAATGGAACTGAAAGAGTTCTAGTCCTTATAGAGGAAATTGCACAAAACAGAATGATAGTTGAAAAGCAAAACATTGGCAACTATACTGAATTAATAAGAGTGAATTCTGAGAGAAACGGTTTTGTTCAAAGGCATACTATTGAAAGGAAGAATGATGGAACAATATACATTTCTTTTGCAAACATTCGAAGACTACCGATTGTCGTTTTATTAAAGCTACTTGGACTAGAAAAGGATAAAGACATAGTAGAAGGACTAAAGGATGAGAAAGTAATAAACGAATTTTACGTCAATCTTTATGAGACTGATGTACAAACTGAAAAGGATGCGTTAGAATACATAGGCAAGCATCTGAAGATTATACAAAAAGAATATAGGAAGGAAAGAGTAGAGCAGATAATTGACAAGTATCTGTTGCCACATTTGAGACAGGAAACTAAAAATAGAACAGACAAGGCAAACTATCTTTTAAAAGCAATAAAGAAGATAATTGAATTCGCGTTAGGAGTCATACCAGAGGACGACTTGGACCATTATGGCAACAAAAGAATTAAACTCTCTGGCGACTTGTTAGAATTATTATTCAGATCTATTCTCGTTGGAAGATGGGGTTTGATAGCAAGAATAAAGTATAATTATCAAAAAATGGCAAAACGTGGAAAGTTACCACCAGCCCAAACAATTGTTGAAGCAAATGTTGTCACAAACCAATTAGCATCCGCAATGGCAACAGGAGCATGGATAGGTGGAAGAACAGGAGTCTCACAGAGATTAGAGAGAAAGAACTATGTAGATTCTTTATCTCATATGAGGCTTGTGCTTTCGCCTTTGACTTCAACCCAGGAACACTTTGAAGCAAGAGAACTTCATCCAACACATTGGGGAAAATTCTGCCCGTCTGAAACACCAGAAGGACCAACCATCGGTCTAAGAAAACATTTGGCACTGTTTGCAGAAATAACAAAAGGTATACTAGAAACTGAGAAAAAGAAATTCATCTCTAATTTAAAACTAGGCAAGCAAGGAATCGATGTTTTTGTTGATGGAGTTCCAATAGGTTACGTTGAGAATGGTAATGAGTTTATTGATGAATTAAGAAACAAGAGAAGAGAGGGAAAAATCTCAAGAGAAATAAACTTCGTTTATTATCCTCAGATAAATGAAATTAGAATAAACACAGATTCAGGAAGGGTTAGAAGACCTCTTATAATTTTAGAAAGTGGCAAGCCAAGGTTAACAGAAGAGATTATTAAAAAATTAAAGGATAATGAAATTCGTTGGTTTGACCTTGTAAAAGCAGGTTGCATTGAATATTTGGACACAGAAGAAGAAGATGCTGCCTTAGTTGCCTTAAATGAAAAAAGCATAACTTCTGAGCATACTCATTTGGAACTGACACCAATAAGCATCCTTGGCATACCTGCCACATTACTGCCATTTCCAGAACACAACAGAGGAGACAGAGTAAACCTAGGAGCAAAAATGGTTTGTCAAGCTATCGGTATGTATCAATATAATTATCCTTTAAGGAGCGACACAAAATCAAACATCCTAGTCTATCCTCAGTCGCCATTGGTCGAGACAGACACGACAGATGTGGTAGGATTAAATCATCATCCTGCAGGTCAGAACGTTGTCGTAGCAATTTCTTCTTACAAAGGCTTTAACATGCTTGATAGCGTTGTTTTCAACAAGGCATCAATAGAAAGGGGATTGTTTAGATCATTCTTCTACAGAATTTATTCTGGAGAAGAAAAAAGATACTGGGGTGGCCAGGAAGATAAGATTGGTATCCCTGACAAAGACGTAAGAGGTTATAGATCAGAAGAAGATTATGCTAAATTAGCAGAAGATGGAGTATTAACTCCTGAGGCAAAAGTAGAGAGTGATTCTGTTCTAATAGGAAGGATATCTCCTTTAAGATTCCTATCAGCAAACGAGCTAATGTCTGGCATAGCAAACATGAGAGAGAGCTCGATAACTCTAAGGCATGGAGAGAAAGGAGTAGTCGACAGAGTTTTCTTATCAGAAACTGCGAATGGAAATAAACTTGTTAAAGTCTCAGTAAGAGATTTAAGAGTTCCAGAACTAGGAGACAAATTTGCTTCGAGACATGGACAAAAGTCTGTAATAGGATTAATAATGGCTCAAGAGAACATGCCATTTTCATCCTCAGGACTTACACCTGACATTATTTTAAATCCACACTCAACACCAACGAGACAAGCAATAGGACAATTTCTAGAAGTTCTAGCTGCTAAAACTTCTGCCTTAAGCGGTAAGAAAATAAATGCTTCAGCATTTAGCAAACTAACTGAAAAGGAGATAAGCAATCTTTTGCATGAAGCAGGCTTTAGAAGCGATGGAAAAGAAGTTCTTTACAATGGTATAACAGGAGAAAAAATTGAGGTTGAGATATTTAGCGGAATCATTTATTATCAAAAACTAGATCACATGGTAGCAAACAAACTGCAAGCAAGATCCAGAGGACCAGTCACTCTTTTGACTAGACAGCCGACAGAAGGAAAAGCAAAGGAAGGTGGATTAAGATTAGGGGAAATGGAAAAAGATTGTTTGATTGCTCATGGTGCTGTACTTACTCTAAAGGAAAGGTTCGACTCAGATAAAGTTGAAGTTCCTTTTTGTAAGAGATGCGGCTTAGTTGCTGTTTGGAATAAAGCAACAGAAAAGAGCATATGCCCAATATGCAAGGACAGTGATGTTGTAGACGTAGAAATGTCTTATGCGTTCAAGCTTTTATTAGACGAACTAAAGACGATGCTCATCTATCCTAAAATAAATTTAAATGGAAAATTAATAGGTTCTATTGATTTTGGATTGCTATCACCTCAAATGATAAAGAAAATGTCATCAGCTGAAATAACAAAAGCAGAATTGTACGACAATGACGGTTTCCCATTAGAAGGGGGCGTAATGGACCCAAGACTTGGTGTCATAGACCCAGGATTGAAATGCAGGACATGTGGAAGAAATATGGGAGCAGACTTTGGACATTTTGGATATATAGAATTAGTAAAGCCTATTGTCCATGTCATGTATTCAAAATTAATTTACAAAATTTTGAAACTAACATGTAGAAAATGCGGTAGACTAATCTCAACTTCTATAGCAACTACAATTAAAAAATGTCCGCACTGTGGAGAAGAGCAGAAACAAGTTAAATTCGAAAAGCCTTACAGCTTCATGGAAGATGAGGTTGCAATTCCTCCAATAGAAATTAGAGAAAGGTTTGAGAAAATATCAGACGAGGATTTAAAAGAGCTGGGTGTTTATGGCGGAAGACCTGAATGGTTAATAATAACTTTATTACCAGTCCCACCAGTAACCATGAGACCTTCAATCACACTAGAGACAGGAGAGAGAAGTGAAGACGATTTGACGCATAAGCTAGTAGATATAATAAGAATAAACCAGAGACTACGAGAAAACATAGAGATTGGAGCTCCAGACTTTATAATAGGAGACCTTTGGGAACTATTGCAATACCATGTTGCAACATTCTTTGATAACAGCTTGTCAGGAATTCCTGCTGCACGTCACAGATCAGGCAGGCCATTAAAGACCCTAGCTGATAGATTAAAATCAAAAGAAGGTAGATTTAGACAAAACTTAACTGGAAAAAGAGTTAATTTTTCTGCAAGAACTGTAATATCACCTGATCCTTGCATAAGCATAAACGAAGTTGGAGTACCTTTGATTATAGCAAAAGAATTGACTATACCATTAACTGCCACAGAACACAACATGGATTATGTCAAAGAACTTATATCAAGAACTCCATCCTGGCCATCAGCCAACTACGTCATCAGGCCAGATGGAAAAAGGAAAAAGGTATCAGGTGAGACAAAAGAAGAAATAATAAAAGAACTTGTTCCTGGTTACATAATTGAAAGACATTTACAAAACGGTGACATAGTACTCTTCAACAGGCAGCCTTCTCTTCACAGAATGTCAATAATGGCTCATAGAGTCAAAGTCACACCATGGAGAACCTTCACCATTAACTTATGCTCTTGTACACCATATAACGCAGACTTTGACGGAGACGAAATGAACCTACACGTTCTCCAAACTGAAGAGGCCCAAGCAGAAGCAAAACTTTTAATGGAAGTTCAAAATAATATAAGATCTCCAAGATTTGGTGGACCAATAGTAGGTTGTACTGAAGACCACATATCTGGAACATTTGCGCTTACAAGAAACAGCACTGTTTTAAGCAGAGAAGATACGTTCAAGTTATTGGCAGAATGCGGCATATTTATTGATTTACCTGACAAGAAGACCTTCACAGGAAAAGAAATTTTCAGTTTCTTGCTCCCAAAGAACTTGCATATAGAATTTAAATCTAAAGTTTGCGGTTGTGAAAAATGCGTGAAAGGGACTTGTGAGAATGATGGTTACGTCGTCATCAAGAATGGAAAGCTTGAACGTGGAATAATAGACTCAAAGGCAGTAAAGTCTGAGGATGGAAAACTAATAGACATAATAGAAAAGGAATACGGACCTGAAGTTGCTCATGAATTCATAGATAAGGTATCTACACTCGCCATAAAATATTTAGACAAGTACGGCTTTACAATGGGATTGGATGACATTGAACTAACTAATGAAGTTAAAAGCAATGTAACAAAAATAATTGAAAACGCAGAAAAAGAAGTTGATAATTTAATAAAACTTTATCACGAAAACAAGATAGAAATCCTTCCTGGAAGCACTGCAAAGGAAAGTTTAGAGACTCATATATTAAATACGCTATCAAAAGTAATTGAAGAAGTAGAAAAATTAATTAAGAATTCATTCGAAGAAAATTCTGCAACAATCATGGCAAAATCTGGATCCAGAGGTTCTATGACCAACATGATACAAATTTCAGCTATATTAGGTCAGTCAAGAGTCCTAGGCGAAAGAATACACAGAGGTTATAGAGACAGGACTTTGTCACACTTTAAAGTTGGAGATTTATCCCCAGCAGCACATGGTTTCTCGAGAAACAGTTTTAAGACAGGTTTAAATCCATTCGAGTTCTTCTTCGACGCAATATCAGGAAGAGAATCACTCATGGACAAGTCGTTGAGAACTAGGCATAGCGGTTATTTGGAAAGAAGACTTATGAATGCTTTACAAGATCTTAAAATTGACTGTACTTACATAATTAGAGACAATAGAAAGATAATAATTCAATTCGTACCAGGAGAAGATAAGATAGACCCAGCTAAATCAAGTTGGGGAGAGCTGGACGTCAAATCAATTGTCCAATCTGTATTAAGGTGAAAAAATGAAACTAGATGAAGCAGAAAAAATATTGCCTCCAAAGATTATGAAAAATCTGAAGGAAGCGATAAAAGAGTTCAAGCTAACTGAAGCACAAAAAGAAAAGGCAGTAAGCTTGGTTGTTGAAATATACAAGAAAAGCTGCTATGAACAAGGAGAGGCTATTGGAGTGGTGGCTGCTCAAAGCATTTCTGAACCAGCAACTCAGATGACAATGAGAACTTATCACGTAGCAGGAGCTGCTGAAATTAAGGTAACTCTTGGTCTGCCAAGACTAGTTGAGATATTCGATGCTAGAAGATCCCCAAAGACGCCGACAATGGCGGTTTATTTGCAAAAAAGTTATAATACTCCAAGCAAGGCCCAAGAAGTTGCAGCTGAAATCCAAGAAACTAGGTTAAAGGACTTGTCAATTGAACCTGCTATTGATTTGTTAAATATGCAAATTGAAATCCCATTAGATGCTAGCTCTCTGAAAGAAAGAGGATTGAAAGCAAACAAGATTGTTGAAAGATTAAAAGAAAACTTTAAAGAACTAAGCATAAGAGAGTTGAAGGACAGCATAGTCATTAAACCAAAGGAAGAAATTTCTATAAAGGCTTTACAAAAATTAAAGACAAAGCTCCTAGATTCTCATATAAAAGGCGTGAAAGGCGTTACTGAAGTAAGAGTAATGCAAAAAGAAGACGAGTGGATTATAAACACTTTAGGTAGCAATTTCGCAAAGGTTTTGGAAGTCCATGGCATTGACAAGAGTAGAACGACAACAAACAACATCCATGAAATATTAAAAGTCCTAGGAGTTGAGGCCGCAAGACAATCCATTGTCAAGGATGCTTACACAACAATGAAGGAAGGAGGGTTGAGTGTTGACATAAGACATATCATGCTTGTCGCAGACATGATGACTGCCGACGGAGACATAAAAGCAATAGGAAGATATGGAGTAGCTGGCGCAAAAGGTTCTGTACTAGCAAGAGCAAACTTCGAAGAAACAATAAAGCACTTGACCAGAGCAGCAATAAGGGCTGAGACAGACAAGTTGGAATCCATAATAGAGAACGTGATGATAAACCAAGTCGTTCCTGTTGGAACAGGAATGTTCGACCTAGTTTTCATACCACCCAAAAAAGAAAGTAAGTGAATTTATTAATAGAAAATTCTAATTGTATTAGCGTACGATAAGTTTAAAAGCATGAAAGCCAAAAATTGATTCTATGATAGATGATTTGAGAAATGCTGTAAATGAGAAGAAAATAATTATAGGTAGCAAGCAAGCTATCAAAAATTTAAAACTAAAGAATGTTAAACAAGTTTTCATGGCAAGCAACTGTCCAGATAACATAAAGAAGGATATAGAATACTACTCTAAACTGACGGGAATAAAGGTTGAAAATTTCGATGGAACAGAAAAACAGCTTGGCGTGTTTTGTGGAAAACCATTTTCCATAGCAGTGCTGGCAATAAAGTGAGTAAATGAGAAACTTTGACAATGATATTATAAGGGTAATAACAGCTTTTGAAAACATAACTGGCACAGAGGTTAGAGACTGCGTTTGTTCTGAGGTTATATATTTTCTTGTAAATCCAGGGAAAATGGCCCTAGCCATCGGTAAAGACGGACATAACATAAAAACTGCAGAAAAAATGCTAAAGAAGCCGATAAAAATATTTGAATGGTCTGAAGATTCCGAGCAGTTCATTAAAAACTTGATACCTTCTGTTCAAAAAATTGATATAAACGGAGATAAGGTAACCCTAGCGATTGACATGGAAACCAGAGGAATGGTTATTGGAAGAAAAGGCTGCAATATAAAAGTTATAAGAGAGTTCTTAGAAAGAAACAGCAATATTAAAGACCTAAAAATCTTATAATGAAAGGTTTGAAGAAGCTATAGATTAAAATCATTAAGACAAGATAAGTTATCGCCCTTACAATCTTCTTTGATTTCTTCTTTGCGTATCTGTATGTTATTGCCTCAACTATAAGTCCACCGTCTAACGGATATATCGGTAGGATGTTAACTATTCCAACTGCTAGTGAAAACAAAGAAATCATGGTTAAGAGTGGAATTAAGATACCTAGGAAAAATTTTGGATCACTTCTAAAAATTGGGGTATATTGTATTCCCATATAAGTAGAATTTGTTTTTTCATTAAATCCTAATTTTACACTATAACTTTTCCCATCAGATTTTATCGCAACAGTTTCGTTTGGTTTTGCATTCCCTATTTCATCATAAAGATAGCTTGAACCTCTTAGATACTCTTCATAGGTTGGCACTATCTTTTTTCCATTTGCCTCTATTAATATCATACCTGCCCTTAAGCCGGATGTATATGCTGGAGATCCTTCAGTCACGTTCATAAGGTTTATTCCTGGAGCAACTGACAATGGCCAAATTAAGTACAAAGTTAAGTAAAATATTAAGGCAGAAACAAAAAAGTTTGCAAAAGAACCCATTGAAAAGATTCTTAGTTTTGTTATTGCCTTTGCCTTCTTGATTTCCTTTTCATCAGGCTCAACGAAAGCTCCTGGAAATATTGCAAGCAAAAGCAAGCCAACTGATTTTAGTTTTATCTTCTCTGCCCTAGCCATTATGCCATGAGAAAGCTCATGCGGTACAAGTATGAAAAATATAGTTATTATCCAGAACCAGAAAGGTATTAATATATATCCTGGACCAGAGGAGCCTGTTGCTGAAGGCGTTGGCAGAACGAACTGCACTGAAGGTTGAGTTGTAAACAAGATATAAACTCCTTGAATCATGAAAAATAGGCAGGTCAATATCGCTATTGTACCAACAATTTTCCAAAACTTTGGAGATATTCTTGCTATCCTATCTATAATATTCCTAAATCTCTTAGTTCTTTTCATTACAAGAATATACTTGATATCTAAGTTCTTCCTATCCTTATAGATTAATATGCCAAGGATAGCAAAAAACACTAAAACAGACGCTGTATAAAGGTCAATCATAACTCTTTTTTATGCTAACATATATAAATATTTTTAATATAAACCTATAAGTGATTTTATGGCAGACGAGATTCAGATAAAGGAACTGGAAGAAATAAGAAAAATGGGTTTTGAGCCTTATCCATACAAGTTTGATAGAACTCGCAACATAAACGAAGTGATAGAAGAATACTCAAAAATCAAGCCTGGGGAAAAAATAGAGAATGTTAAAGTAGCTGTAGCAGGAAGGATAAAATCAAAGAGGCACCATGGCAAGCTTAGCTTTGCACACATAGAAGACTCATCTGGATCGATACAATCATTCATTGGCGCTGATAATATTTCTGAAAAGGAATATGAATTATTCTCCAAACTAGGCATAGGAGACATAATCGGAGTAGAAGGCGGAATAATAAAAACTGTTAAAGGAGAGTTAAGCATTTTGGTTAAAAAGCTAACAATCTTAGCTAAGGCCTTAAGAACTTTGCCTTCACAGTGGTATGGATTAAAAGACATGGAGATAAGATACAGGCAGAGGTACGTAGACCTTATAATGAATCCAGAAGTTAGGAAGACGTTCGTATTAAGGACAAAAATAATTGATACTATAAGAGAATTCCTAAATAAAAAAGGTTTCTTAGAGGTTGAGACGCCTATTCTTCAACCAATATATGGCGGAGCAGCAGCAAAGCCATTTAAAACATTTATGAACGACATAAAAAAAGATGTATTTCTTAGAACAGCAGACGAGCTCTACTTAAAAAGACTCGTTGCTGGCGGTTATGATGCTGTTTATGAAATATCAAAAGACTTTAGAAATGAAGCAATAGACCTAAAGCATAATCCAGAATTTACAATGCTAGAATTTTACAAAGCATATATTGATTACAATAATGTCATGGACATTTTTGAGGAATTAATAAAATTCGTCGCTGAAAGGGTCCTTGGAACTACAAAAATAGAATATCAGGAGCATAAGATAGACCTGGCTATATGGGAAAGAATTACAATGGTTGATGCTATTAAAAAATATCTTGGGGAAGATGTTAGTAAAATGGAAGTTGAGGAATTACGAAAAGTTGCTAAAAAGCATAAAGTAGAAATACCTGACGAGATGACAAGAGGTGAAATAATAAATGCCTTGTTTGGAAGCTTTGATAAAAAAATAATTAATCCAACAATAGTGATGGATTACCCCAAGGAGACAGTTCCACTTTGCAAACTAAAAAGAGGCAATCCTGAATTTATAGAAAGATTTGAGCCTTATGCTTGTGGCTTAGAACTGGGTAATGCTTACTCCGAGCTAAATGATCCAATAATGCAGAAGAAGTTGTTAGAAGAGCAAGTTAAAATAAGGAAAATGGTTAATGAGCCTTGGACAGAAGCCTTAGATGAAGATTTTATAAGAGCTCTAGAATATGGCATGCCGCCAATGGGAGGAATGGGAATAGGCATAGATAGGCTGATAATGTTGCTTACTAATTCGACATCAATAAGAGATGTAATATTCTTCCCTTTCATGAAGCCTGAATGACTATCTGCCGAACTTACGCTCTTGTTCCCAGAACCATTTTAAGATTTTTTCAAATTCTTTTTTTGAGAAATCTGGCCACAAGGTATCAGTAAAGTATATTTCAGCATAAGCTGCTTGATACAAAAGGAAATTGCTTAGCCTTTGCTGGCCGCCAGTTCTTATTATCAGGTCTGCAGGCCTATTTACCATCAAATAGTTTATTAAGGCATTCTTCAAAGGAGGAACTGCCTTTACACCAGCCTTAGCAATTTTTTTAATTGAGCTTAATATTTCAGACTGACTACCATATGCAATTAAAACATTAAGAACATTTTTTGTATAATTCTCAGTAGTTTTCATTACAGACTTTGCAACATGCCTGAAACTAGGAGTCCAAAAAGCTTCTTCGCCTATAATATTTATTCTAACGTTATTTTCTTTGATTTTTTTAGAAGAACGTAATTTTTTAATTTCCCTTTTATAAATATCCCAAAGCTTTTTTAATTCTTTTCCATCTCTTTGTAAATTTTCAGTTGACAAGCCATATATGCTAACCATTTTTATTTCAGGATGCTCTAGAACCCAGTCCACAAACTTCTCCATCTTTTTTGCTCCAGCAAGATGGCCATACCACTCTGGTTTATTCCTCTTTCTGGCCCACCTTCTATTTATGGTACAATATAAGTTTTCATATTGTAATTCCATCCGGAATTAGGGCCACATGTATCTCTCTTTTCTGTTCCACTCTAATCAACCTCAATTTATATTAAATATAGTTACATTATATTTTAATATGTTTAGAAAGTATGGCTTGATAGGCATTTTGCTAATAATAGCAGTTGAAGTAAACTTTTTCTTAAAGATTCAGCCTTTTGCAAACTGGTATTTCCCTATTGTCTGGCTTGGCTACATATTGACTATTGATGCCTTAGTTTACAAGCTTAGGGGAAATTCTTTGATAAGCAACAGATTCCAGCAGATTATGGGCATGTTTTTGCTTTCAATGATTTTTTGGTGGAGCTTTGAATTCGTTAATGTGGGTGTTAGAAACTGGAACTATTCTGGTCTTGAAGGTTTGAATAATCAAAAAATCTTGTTTGGAGCGCTGTCCTTTGCAACAGTGCTGCCTGCATTGTTCGAGACCTTTGAACTAATAAAATCCATTCATTTATTTGACAAAAATAAGTTTAATAAAAAATATAAAATAACAAAAAGATTTTTGCATTTTATGATAATTTTTGGAGTTATTTTCTTTATAGCACCTGCAATCATACCCACATTTGCATTTCCATTGGTTTGGCTAAGTTTCTTCTTTATATTAGACCCGATAAACTACTTGCACAAACAGCCAAGCATAGTTGGCCATTTAAGAGAAGGAAAACTAGCAACTCCCCTATCACTCTTACTATCAGGCATTATACTAGGGTTTTTGTGGGAATTTTGGAATTACTGGGCCATACCTAAATGGACATATGATATTCCGTTTGTAGGTTTTTTCAAAATCTTTGAGATGCCTGTCCTAGGATATTTAGGCTACTTTCCATTCTCATTTGAACTTTATGCAATGTACTGGTTTGTTAGAAGCTTGTTTATCCGCAAAGAACATTTGTTGGCTGACTAAAAATTTCTGTGCAGAGGGTATGTTAGAACTTCAATTAAACCCGCATTCTTCTTGATTTTTTGATGACTTTTAATTATATGTGTATATCAAATAATTATAGATAATTGGAAATTGCAAATTTTGGTATTAAATCAAGTTTAAATTGCTTTCTTTTAATTATTTTTACATGACGGTTGAAAAGTCAAGTGAAAGAAGAGAAAAGTTTAATGGTTTCATGAGTAGTGTAGATGAACACACCTTTGGAAGCAATGAAAAAATGATAGATTTTATGAAAAAGTATGGAAACGGATTAATAAGAGATGATGTTTTTTCTGCTATGAAGAAAATTGACAGGGCGGAATTTATACAATCTCAGTCACCTTACGAGTTAGAACCGGTACCAATTGGTTATGGACAAACTTGCTCAGCCCCATATGTTGTTGCTATATTTAATGAAGTCTTAAATCTAAAACCTGATGAAAGAGTTTTAGAAATAGGCTCTGGCTGTGGCTATCATGCCTCAACGGTTGCTACGCAAATGGGAAGAGGTGAGGTTCAATCCTTTGAAATAATCGAAGAATTGTCTAGACTTGCTGAAAGAAACATTAAAAGAGTTAAGAGCAAGGTTGATATGGCTGATGTTCATGTACATTTTGGGGATGCTTCAGAAGGATTCAAAGATGAAGATGATTTTGATGCAATCTATATGGCTTCTTCTGCTCCTGCTGGTTATGACGTAGAGATTTTATTAAAGCAATTGAAGAATAAAGGAAGATTGGTTATTCCACTTAAAGAACATTGGGGTGGCGGTAGAGTTTTTCTTTTTGAGGCAAGTAAGGAAAGCCCAGAAGTAGAATGCATTGCTGATATGGCATTCGTACCTTTAATAGGCAAGAAAGGTTTTGAAGTTTAATCAATGCTTCATAAATGCTCGTTAATGAATCTTCTTCTCAGTTGCTATTTAAGAAGAAGGTGAGATTAAATGGAGTTCATATGTGCGGAGGGCAGGATTTGAACCTGCGAAGGGACTAACCCATAGGCTCCTCAAGCCTACGCCTTAGACCAAGCTTGGCTACCTCCGCATGTAGAAAAATAATTTTTCAGAAGATATAAACTTGATTTTAAATAGTCTTTAGATGCTCTGGAGTTGCTAGAATTTTCTTTGTCTTGTTTCCGTCCTTTATTTCTACTAGATAAGCGTTACCTCTCTTTTCTATAACATTTCCTATCAAGCCCTGAAATCTTTTAAATGGAATGCCGTTCAAAGAAGAGGACACTATGTCAATGACAACCTTATCTCCAACATTAAACTTCCTTATGAACCTGTTTACAGGAACTTTTCCTCTTCTTCTAAACTTTTCTCTTGTCCTTCTCCTCGGACCGTGAGATTTTACAACCATTTAATCACATACAGCATTATACTTATAAATTTATAAATTCTTTGGTTTCTCTATTTTTATAACATCCAAGTTCCTTGGCCTTGCCTCAACTCCCAAGATTTCTGACACAGAAGGTTTAGTCCTTCCAGTGTCCCCTGACACAAGTTCTTTAACGTAAAGGCCAGCATTGGTTTTAACAGTGAGTTCTATAGATTTTTTGTTTATTTGCTTATATTTTAAAGCCTTAACCAATCTTTTTCTTATCAAATCTGCCCTTCGATGGGAAACTCGAATAGGTGTCCTTTGATGAATTAAGCCTACGAGACTTTTTAATTTTTTTAACTCAGACTTCTCTACTGGCTTGCTGAATTCAACAGTAATCCTATATGTTTTATCTCCCATCTCAGTCTTAATCCTTCTAACAGTAAACCTATCAGAAATCTTTAGAAGCTTTACTTTAATCCTCTTGTCTATTTTTTTCTCGACTTTCTTTAAGTTAAAGTTCCTGATTTTTGGTTCAGTTATTTCAGTAACAAAAGGCCTCCAATCCAAGCATCTGGCATCTACGTCCTCGCGTCCATAACCGTGAAAAAAATCTTCTTTTCCTTTTGCAACTTTCATTACTGGCTTTGCTATCATTTCCTGAATAGAAGTATTATACTTACCAGGGGTTCCCCACTTACACTGAGGGAATCCTCTTCTTAGTTTCTTATAATATCCAAGAATAAACAAAGAATTTATTTTGATTTCTACATCCCTCTTTTCCAAGTTCAAAAGTATTACTATGTCTGGGTTCTTGAAATTAACTGGCTTTTTTATTATATCCCATATCTTCTTTCCAAGCTCCCTGTTTATTTCTGATTTTATTGATTCAACATAATCAATGCGTGTGATTTCCCATAACTTTTCTTCCTTTTCCAATATTTCTGATGGTACTATTGAGCCTACAAGGAAATTGTTAAACTCTATATCTTTTAGTTTCTTAACTGCCTTATTAGCATAATCATTCAAACTTTCAAACAAGTTGTTGCATAAAAAACATTTCCCTGGTTTTAATGGAGAAAAATCTTTATTGATTCTGAACTTAAACCCGTAAAAATTGCTTGAATCAATTTTCGAATAATCTACATTCTTAGAATCAATCGCCATAGCTAGTATTGTTCTGAGAAAATTTCCCCTTTCCTCGTTTGTATAACCTGACAAAAGGCCAGAATAAAAACGGCCTAAACAGGAATTGCAAAAATATCCTTTCTCTAAAATCTTTATAGTTTTTTCAATCAATTCCATTTTTGTCACAAACCCAGTTTAAGATAGATATGCAAGAGCTGGCTAGATAAACATTCTTTCCCAATGATATCTTCTCACCGTTTCTTAAGGCAAATTTTTCTTCCTTATCTGGTAGACCTACCTGGTCTCCTAACACTATAATAGGATTTTCATCCAATTTTACATTATCTATGAACTCTCCTTTCTCATGCAAGACGTAATTCTTTCCATTCAACTCTGTTAAAACTTCTTGGAAACTCTTTCTAGCAATCTTTGTTGCTTCAACTTCTAACCATTCTTTTCCAAACTTCATTGATAATAACTTTTTAATCCACTTGGCATTAGTTGTTTCATCAACATAAACCCTTGAAAGCATAGAGCCTTGAAAGCATATTGTAACAGGTGGTTTTGGTGGACCATTTAGAACAACAAATATCCTTGCATCTCCTCTAACATTATGCGAGAGCCATAGAGCAGAAGATATGCAGCGACAGACCAAGTCCATTCTTCCAGCATTTATTAGGTCGCCTAGTTTAAAGTTGCTATCAGTTCTAGCTTTTCTTGCATAAAGAACGAATGTTCTCATTATCAAAACCCTTTGAATTTCTTTGCGAACTTGGAAAATAGTCCTCTTTTTCCACCACTAGAAATCATCTTAACCATTTTCTTTGTTTGTTCATAATGTTTTAACATATCTCTTACTTCTGATTCAGTAGCTCCGGATCCTTTCGATATTCTCTTGATTCTTGAAGCATCTATTATCTGAGGGTCATCCCTCTCTTCTTGTGTCATGGATTGTATTATGATTGTCCATTTCTTCATTTTTTCTTCTTGTTTGTCTATATCAAATTCTTTCGGTATCTTTACTGGAAGACCAGGCATCATTCCTAACATAGATTTCAATGAGCCCATCTTTTTCATTGATTGTAATTGTTCGAGGAATTCGTTCATTGTGAACTTTCCTTCTATTATCTTCTCTGCTGTCTCTGGCTTGAAGTCAGCTTCCTTTGCTTTCTCTATCAAGCCTTGTATGTCACCAAAACCTATAAGTCTTGAAATAAATCTTTCTGGGTCAAAAACTTCTATTGCATCAATTTTTTCACCAGTGCCGATAAATTTTATAGGAGCACCTGTAATTGCGCAGGATGTTATTGCTCCGCCACCTCTGGCTGTTGAATCCATCTTTGTCAAAAATATTCCAGTTATACCAACAAGTTTCTTGAAGCCCTCTGCCTGCTGTCCTGCTGCCTGTCCCAAGTCTGCTGGTATTGTTAATAATACTTCATTAGGTTTTACAAATTCTCCTAGTCTTTTTAACTCGTCTGCTAGTTCCTTATCCAAGGAGCTTCTACCAGAAGCATCGAATATTAGGATATCATATTTCTTGAATTTTTCTATGCCTGTTTTTGAAATTTCTATTGGGTCCTTTATGTCCTTCGGCGCATAGCATGGAACATTAATTTGAGATGATAGCTGAAACAGTTGATCCATAGCAGCTGGACGATGGACATCGCATCCTATCAAAGCAGGTCTTAAACCTTTTTTCTGATAAAACTTGGCTAGCTTGCTTATGGATGTTGTTTTACCAGCACCAAACAAACCAACAAACATCACTCTTCCTGGCTTTAAGCTAAGCTCAGATTTTTCACCTACTAGTCTTACCAATTCATCATAAACTATCTTTATTACATGCTCTTTGGCCGTCACTCCACCAGAAGGTTTCTCGTTTAAAGCTCTGTTCTTTATTCTTTCTGTCAAGTCTGAAGCAAGTTTAACATCAACATCTGATGCAAGCAAAGTTTTCTGAATATCTTTAGCTAATTCGTCTAGAACGTTCTTGTCGACGTATCCTGCTCCTGTTATTTTTCTTAGAGCTTCTTTCAATCCTTCGCTAAGCTTTTCAAGCATAAGAAGAATTTAATCTTAATACTCTTAAATATTTTCCTATAACTTAACAATTGGAAATCTAGTGGTAACATCTCTATGAGACAGACTATTATTGGAAAAGACATGCGTCTTTTTGTCATCTGTTATAACTACGCTAACACTTGCTTCTGATAAATGAACACCATCTCTTCTAGGATAAAAATGTATAGAATCTGAAGAATATCTAGCATTATGTTTGCTTTCTGAATTGTCAGGAGCAAACCAAGAGTCACTGCGACCTATATAATAGGCTCTTCCTTCACCATCTACCTTTGCTTTCACTTTACCGTTTAAAAATTCTTTTATTTCTCCATCTTCTCCAAAAAAAGGTATGTAACCTAGTTCAAGTGTTCTATTTTTTCTTAATGCAACTGTATTTGTAAGCATTCTAACTCCTTTTACTTCATTAAAAAGCTGAGGATCCGTATGAGAATTCTTAGCAATTTCCAAGAGTGCTACATGGGGTGCTAATGCATATTTCTGAGCCCATTTTTCTATAGCAAATGTGTTTAAAACATTAAGGGATTCACCATCTGTTAAGCACTCTAATTCTCCTGAGCTTACTTCTTTACCTAAAGTATATGGTGTAACATAGGTTCCATCACCTAATGAAAGAAATCCTAAGAATTCAAAACTTCTATCCTTACCTAAATAATCACAATATAACGTGTGTTTAGTTGGCAATGGATTAAGCCCTACTCTTTCTAGAACTTTTTTAACATCAACCATAACTTTTACTTGGAAGGAAAAGGATTTAAACTTGATGCGTATTTTTAAATTTTATTAAATTAACGGGCAGTGCTCATGCCTGCAGCTACGCCAGATTCTGTGTCTACAGCCATCTGGAAGAATGAGAATATGCTGCCTGAATTGTCTGGTTCATGAACGCAACCAGAATAAACATAATAGAAATCGTCTGAATTAGAAATCGTATTTCTTAATGGTAATAGTCTTCCATAAAAGAATCCCTTTACTGTCCTTGAAAGGGCCTCTATTGTATCGCTGTTGCAATCGTCTATTATTTTCAAATAGTTGTCAAAAATTCCAGGCTTTGCTTTTACAACATCAATCCTCTCTTTTAGCTTTGAGCATTCTATGTAATCTTGAGACTTGATAACGTGAACAATGTAAAGAACATTCTCTTTTATGCCACCTTTGCAATTAAGAGTGTAGTTGGTTTCTAACCTATCAACAGCATTTATAGCGCTTTGCCAGGAATCTACAGTTGTTGGTTGTGATTCAGCCTTATCACATAAACCATCACTATTTTGATCTAAACAGCACTGGTCATTATATTTTATGTACGGAGGATTGCAGGATGTTTCATTTTGATTTTTCCATAACGTCCATGAAGTATATCCAACTATCAAAAACATTATTAAAATGATTATAACCATCCACTTCATAATAAGAATTAAATTGATGCGTATTTATCAATTTCCCTGCAATTATTTAATATGAAAGTGGTAGGCATAGACCTTGCTGGAAAGGTCGAAAATCCTACTGGTTTCTGCCTTCTAACCGAAGAAGGTTCTCAAACAAAACTTCTATTCTCTGATGCAGAAATATTAAGAGAGATAGAAGAGACTAAACCAGACTGCGTTGCAGTAGATGCTCCTTTCTGGCTTCCTAGAACTGGCATATGGAGAACTTCTGATGAAAAATTATTAAAAAGAGGTTTCCAACCTGTGTCACCTGCCTTTCCTACTATGAGGATATTGGTCTTACGTGCTTCACAGCTTGTGAAGATTCTGAAGGAAAAAGGTTACAAAGTCATTGAAGTTTTCTCGAACGCATCAGAAAAAGTTTTAGGATTATCTAAGGAACCGAGAAAGAACAAGGACGAATATGATGCATTGCTTTGTGCATTAACAGCCAAAGCATACTTAGAAGGAAAGTACGAAGATTTGGATGGAATAATAATTCCAAAGTAAATTAAACTCCTCTTACAGGATAGTATTCTTCTTGATCATAAGGAAGTTCTACTTTGTTTATATCACTCAAGCTGTCTAAATTATTCATTTTTATAATTTTGCTTGAAATTGTATAAAGAACGCTATCCATGTACAAGGATCTTCTTATCTCTTTTGAATAATCATAACTATAATAACTATACTCATTTCCACGAGTTACTGTTCCACTGTTTTCAAATCCACTTGAATCCTCTACTCTCGTTCCTTCTCCTTCGTTGAATTTCAAGTGAAGCACAGTGTCAGAAGGCATTACAATATCGTTATCATTCTGATACAATTGAGTTATTTCATCTTTGGATAAAGATCTGTTTACTATTATGACATCATCAACTGTGCCTCTTAGATTTTGATAACTATACTCTTCAGCAGCTCCTATTCTAACGTCATTTGAATTCCTATGGAAAGGATACTCCGCTGTGAATGGTGAGTTGGCATCTTCAACACCATTAATATAAATCCTTATGCTGTCGGTGTTCCTGTCTGCTGTCACAGCTATGTGATACCACTGACCTGCCTCTAATCTTGTGTCTGTAGTTTTCCAAGTATCATCTTCATTAACAGTGAATTCAATAGCGCCTGTTGAAGTCATTCCTAAATAATATTGGTAATTACCATATTCTGCCTTTGTGACTATTGGTTGTTTTTGTATTTCATCGAACTTAACCCAAGCGCTAATAGTAAGTTGCTTTGGCATGTTTAAGCTTTGGGAATTTGGAATTGAAACATATTCATTGTTTCCATTAAGGCTTAGTGCCTTGTCAAACTTTCCATCAGTCCACGTAGGACAAAAATCACCTGTGCAAGAACCTATTTTTTCATAAGCATGAGATATTTTTCCTTTTAATGTAATTCCATTAGTTAAATCAATATTAAAGACATAAGCTCCTTGCCATGTGTTATACCTTCCACCTTCTGCTAGTCTAACCGGTATCACTAGAAGGTTCTTTTCTTTGCTGAACAAGAAAGCCTTGTGATCGTTTAAAGCTTCTGAGGTTGTGCCTCTTTCACCTATTATGTATTTTGAAATCTCTGTTGGATTTGACACATCACTAACATCAAACAAAGATAGCTTCATTCCTTTTATTGTTCCTTGTTCTGAAGCATCTAATCCCACTCCGATTATATGATTTTCATCATAAGGATGCAAGTAATCTGAAACTCCTGGTATTTTCAAAAAGCCGAGAACTCTAGGATTATTAGGATCGCTCAAGTCTATAACAAACAAAGGATCAATTTGTCTGAAGGTTACCATGTATCCCTTGTTTCCAAGGAGTCTAACAGAATAAATCCTCTCTCCATGAGCAAGGTCCTCTAATTTTCCAGTTATCTTAAGATCGTTATCAAGAATGTAAACATGATTAAGTGTTCCTGTAGACCTCCAAGAGTCCGTGGTAGTAGCTATTCTAAAGTTATTATTATATTCGTCCATCGAGAATTGGTTTAAAGGATATCCTGGAACTTCTCCACTTGTCTTATAATCTATTTTTCCATTGTCAACAGAAATCTTGTGTATTATGGTTTTTTCCATTTCCTTAGCAATATCAGCTTGAACCTTTTCCATTTTCTGTTGAGTAACATTCATTAACTTAGCTGATTCCTCAGGATTTAGCGTCCTCATATAATTCTGGAATATTACTATTATTTGCTGTACTTTCTCAGACTTGCTTATATTCATATTCTTTATATCGTTCATTTTCTTCTGTTCTTCTGCTGGAACAGCTGGTATAACTACTTCATCAATTATCTTGTCATAAAAGTCATACATATTAGCTCTTTTTGTATAAACATAATATATGTTTGTTTGTGAGACAAACATGTTCTGACTATAGCTTGTTAGGAATGTCTTGCTAGAAAGATCCTCGTTATCATCCTGAGTGTTTATTGCAAGTATGTTTGTGAAGACATAAGAATAATCAGGGTAATCAAAATAATAGATATCAGATGCTGCTACTGTCTTTGCAATATTATTAGAAGTGATTATAGGTAAGGGTACGACATCTGATCCGCCGCCATAATATCCACCATAGTAGACTGGTTCGTTAACTATAGTGTAAACATAATTTCCTATCATTCTTGAATCATAATAATTGCCATCAACAGTAACATCTCTCTTTAGAACTGGGTTAGACCTGTCTGTTATGTCATATATTTTAACAAAGGTTTTTGGTCTACTATATGAAGGAGGAACTATGCCGATCTCAGAGGTTACTTCTGAAGAATAATCATAACTATATTCCCATCCAAAAACAACCAACTTATCCTTGTTTATGAATATTTCTTGTACAGTTCCGTTAAAATCTATTTGAGATATTATTTTAGAGCTTTCTGCTGGATAAGCATCAACTATGATAACTTTTTTTCCAGTCACGGTGTAGATATACTTCCCATCGTTTTTTACAATGTCTGCTTCATCAACACCTTCTACTTGAATATTTGTGGTAGAATATTCTCCAGCACCTCCTCCATCAGTTAAAGGTGCAGCTGTTGGGGCAGCAGATTCTTTCATTGCTGTAGTTGTTTGCATTACTGCTGTGCCTGCGGTGGATGAAAGAGCTCCAAATGTTCCTCCGTAATATCCCGCATAAGATTCCATGTTACTTTTTAGAAAGCTTTTTAGTTCTTCATATGAAGCAAACTTCTTTACAGTATCTACAGAAGTCTGAGTAGTAGGAGGTATGAATGTATAAATTGCTATTCCTACAATAATTAAAACCGCTAGTATCAATAAAGCGTCTTTCATAAAATAATTCTAGTAAAGCCTATTTAAATATCATTGACATTTTATTAGGTCTTTTCCTAAGACAAAGACTTATTCTAATAATTTTTCAACAATTTTATTAGAATCAAACCTTTCCAAGTCGTCATATTCCTGTCCGACTCCAAGATAAAGAATTGGTTTCTTAATTGTAAAGGACGCTGAAAGAGTTGCTCCACCCTTCTCATAGACATCTGCTTTTGTTATAATTAAAGCGTCGACGCCAACAGCATCATTAAAGGTCTTGCACTGGTCATATACGTCATTTCCTGTCAATGCGTCTACAACAAGTATCTTCAAGTCAGGCTTGTTAACTTTTATGATTTTCTTTAATTCATCCATTAAATTGACATTAGTGTGGGTTCTTCCAGCAGTGTCTGCTAAAACAACATCTATGTCTTTTGACTTGGCATGCTTTACTGCATCAAATATGACAGCAGCTGGGTCTGCTCCATATTTATGTTTAATAACTTCTATGCCTAGTTTTTTGCCGTGCTCTTCTAGTTGTTCAATGCTGGCTGCACGAAAACAATCTGCAGCAGCAAAAACGCAAGAAAAGCCATTCTTCTTTAACAAATGACCGATGCGTGCAATGGTTGTTGTTTTACCAGAACCATTAAATCCTAGGAAAACAATCAAGTATGGTTTTTTTGTTTTTGTCTTATCAAGTAGATTAAAGCTTTCGACATTCAGAATCTCTAGAATAGAATCCTTAAATGATTTTTTAATAATGCCTTCGATCTCCCCTCTTTTAATGAACTTTCCAACCAAGTTGTTCCTCAAATCATTAACAATCTTGTCAGTTACTCCAACAGCAACATCAGAACTTATGAGGCTCATTTCCAAATCCTTTAGCAAGTCCTTAACATCGTCCTCCTCTATTTTCTTTTCAGTTATTTTCTTTTTGATTTTATCTATAATTCCCTTCTCAACTTTCTCTTCTTGAGGCTTTTCCTCTTTAGGCTTCCTTTTTAACAATTTTCCTAGAATGCCTCTTTTAGGCTTTTCTTCTTTTTCTTGTTCCTTTAAAACTTTTTCATATTCTTCTTCAGCCTTTTTATATCCTGGTTTCTGAATTTCCTTTTCAATAAATTTTTCTTCAATTTCCTTTTCAAATTTCTCAACTGCTTTTTCAGAAGGCTTTTCTTCTTTAACTTGCTCTATTTCTTTTGCAGTCTCTATAACCTCTTTTGCTTCTTCTATTTTTTCTTCTGAAATCTTTTCTATTATTTCTTCTGCCTTTGCCTCTACAGGCTCTTTCACTTCTGTTTTTTCAATCTCTTTTTCAACTTCTTTTACAAGTTCTTTCTTAGGTTCTTCTATATGCTCTTCCTTTTTTACTTCCTCAACAGCTTCCTCTATTTTTTTCTCCTCTTTTTCAGAAACAGCTTTAGAAATTTTTTCTATTCCTTCCTTTAACTTTTTCTTTAAGAAGCCAAACACTTTATCACTCTTGCAATCTTTCTATCTCTTCTTGCAGTTTTGCTAATTGAAAAGCAATAGTTGTACTCTGATTTCTCATATCATTCAAGTCTTTTTCAAATTCCTTAGATTTACTGTCTAATATAGCAGTAGCATCTTCTCTTTTTTTCTTTATTGCAACGCCGCTCCCTATACCAATTATCAGTTCTTCTGTGTCTTCTATCTTGCCTGAAATGAAATTCCCACTTCCTATTGGTATTAAGGTCTTACCTGGTTTTGTTTTCTTTAACTCCTCTATTGCTGCTTTTGTGGTCTCTATCTCTGCTAGTCTTTCGTTTATCAACTCTTCCCTCTCCTGCATTGCTTTTAAGTTTGCCTCTAGCATTTGAAATTGAATTATTTTCTTTTGCATATCATCTTTCATCCAAAAACCTCTTCTATTCTTCCTATCTCAGCTCCACTTGTTTGCTCGGAAAATACTACTCCTTTACTATTAACAATTATTCCTGATTTTATAAATGGACTTCCATAGCTTATGGAACCTACATCCACCTTTACTTTAAGTATCTCTTCTATTCTTTTTAACTCTTCTTCATTAGCTTCACGATGGCATAAGCAACCTATATTGCTTGTAATAGCACATGAACCAACTATGTCCAAATCAGCTATTTTTCCTATTTCAACTTCGCATCCTAATGTATCAGAAATTTCTTTTTTATATTTCTTCAACTGATTAGCTATCAGGCACCCCTTATCGTTGCATAAAATCAAGTTTCCTAAAGCAGTTTCTTTCAAGTCTAATATCCTTATGTTTAAATCAAAACTTTCCTTTAGTTTTTTCAACTCATAGTCTTCAGTTATTTTTGGAAGTAGAATTCCATTGTTATTGCCTGAAGCAAACAAACCTGCTAGTTGTATGTCTGCTATTGAAGATATGACAACTTCAGTCTTTAGTATCTCCTTAATCTTCTGCAAAATGCCTTGTTGAAGATCGACTCCTAAAAGGCAATAACTATCAGTAGCAAAACCATAGAAACCTATGTTGGGGTCTCCATAAAAGTTTGTTCTTAAAAATTTGAAAGGCATGTTCTGAATTTAGAAATAGAAGTATTTAAAACATCGGTTTAAATCTTTTTGCTTCCTAATTTCTATATGTGGGAACCTGCTGAAAAAATGAGAGATGTCAAACCGAGCGGAATAAGGAAATTAGCAGAGAAGAAGGGTCCTCGAACAATTTCTTTTGATATTGGAGAACCTGATTTTAATCCACCAACACATGTAACTGAAGCCATCATCAAGGCTATTAAAGAAAGTAAAACAAAATACAGTCCTACTTGCGGTTTACCGCAGTTAAGAAAGCTTACTGCGGATTATTACTCAAGAGCTTTTGAAAAACCTGTTCATGATGATGAAATTATTATAACTCCTGGAGCTTCTGGAGCTCTCACGCTTGGCGTTTTAGCCTATACAAATTATGGAGATAAAGTTCTATATCCTGACCCTGGATTTCCAAATTATGAAGGTTTGATAAGAGTTGTTGGAGCTCGTCCTGTGCCATTTAAACTTGATAGACAAAATAATTTTTCTTTAAACCTATCAAACTTTGAAAAATCTGTAAAAGAACATAAACCAAAAATAGTAATATTCAACTATCCTGAAAATCCTCTAGGAGTTGTAGAAGATGAGAAAACATTAGAAGAAGCTGCAGAAATATGTGAAGAAAATGATGCTGCCATTATCTCTGATGAGGTTTATGATAGAATTATTTATGAGAAAAAGCATGTCCCGCTGAGGAGATTGTCTGACAACGTCCTAACAGTAAATTCTAATTCAAAAACACTTTGCATGACTGGCTACAGACTAGGAATTGCAATATCTCCAGACAAAAGCGTTGCTGCTAATCTTTCTAATGCACAACAATACACTACAGCATGTCCTAGTACAGAATCTCAATATGGAATGATAGCTGCTCTTGAAAAACAGGAAGAGACTGACAGATTCATAAGAAATATGGTTGACACATTTAAGGAAAGAAGAGATTTGATAGTCGGTGAGCTAAACTCAATGAAAATAATTAAGTGCGAAAGACCTGATGGAGCATTTTATGTCTTTCCGAATATAGAAAGAACTGGAATGAGTTCTCAACAATTCTCGGATTATTTAGTTGAAAGAGCTGATATAACTACTGTTCCTGGTGTTGTTTTCGGAGAAAATGGTGAAGGGCATTTGAGAATTTCTTATGCAACTAACTCTATTTTTGTCAGAGAAGGTATGAATAGAATGAAAATTGCTGTAAAGCCTTTATTATGATTTTTCTTTAGACTCATCTATTTTTTCTGCTTCTTTAGTCTTTTCTTCTGGCTTTATTTCTGAAGGAACTTCTGCTGGTTTTCCTTTTACTTCCTCTTGAATTTCTTCTTGTATTGTTTTCTTCTTTCTCTCCTTTCTCTCTTCCTTTATCTTTTCCTTCTTTCCTTTTTTCTTTTCCTCTTTTTTCTTTACCTCTTCTTTAGAAGGTGTTTTTATGTCTACTCCTAACAACTCAGCGTAAACTATATCCTCTTCCTTTAGAACATGAATTCTTACTTTTCTTGGAGGTTTGCTTATGCCTCTTTTCCAGATTGCCTCGTTAATAGACTTCCCAATCTTTATGTTGTCAGACTTCATATGCCTTGTAAGAAAAGCTCTAACAATCTTGCTAGCATTCCTAGCCCTTTTTTGTCTTTCCTTTTCAAAAGCTTCTCTTAATGAAATTGTAAAGATTTTTTCTTCAGCCATATAATCACAATTTTAAGCGACCGCGTCTCCAGTGCTTTGTCCTATGAACTGCAATTCTTCTTGTCCTAGCCCTCTTATTATATTTTTTCAAATCAGCCCATCTTGGAGCAGGCCTTTTTTTGCTGGCAGATATTAGTCTTAGTTTCTTTGGCAAAGGCGTTGGCTTGTTTGGCATAATCATCTTCTCTTTATCTTTATCTTCCTTGACGGCATTAAAACACTTAGAATTTGCTTTAACTTAACATCATCAATCATCTCGTTCAACTGGCCTGACTGAGCAAGTTGAAATAAGTACATTTCAAGTTGGGTAGCAACCAGAGGGTTTGCTAGCTTAACTCTTCCCATTCTTTCAACTGCCTCTTTTGTTAAAATCTTTCTTAAAACTTCTTTTTTCATTGATTCGAATTCAGCAATATTTTCAGTGTTTTCGTCTTTCATTTTATCTCCTTTGATACTCTATTTAAAAGACCTTGACCTCTAGAAGTTATAACTCTTCCTTTCTTTGGCTTATCAATTTTTTGAACATAACCTGATTTTTCAAGTTGCTGGATAATTAACCTTATTATTTTTCCTCCAGCCTTTCTTTGATGAGCTCCTTTATGGCCTCTTCTCCTTCTTCCGCCAAATGCAGTTCTTAGTCTTTGCACACCGACAGGTCCATTTAAGTATATCTTTCTTAAAACAGCAGCTGACCTTAAAAACCACCAATCTTTTTGAAGAGGCGGCCTTTCCTCAGATACACCAGTCTTAACATATTTGCTCCAGTCTGGAGGCTTGATATTCTCATTTTTCTTTAATTCCTCGGAAAGCTTTTCTATAAGTTTTTGAGTTGGAACATCTCTCATAATCATCTTGTCTCTAATATACTTTTCAGGTTTAAAAATCTATCTTTAACCTATATTTATTTGCGATTTTCTTAATAAGTTCTCTATATCTTTCTGCGAATTCAGGCTTCTTTTTTATCATTCCCTTTAATATCTCTATTCTCTCTTCTGCTATCTTAACCCTGTTTTCCTTTATTTGTTTGAACCTTTTATATTTCATCTATATTATTTGAATTTAATAAAATTTATATTGAGAATAGAAATTAAATATGTTCCTTAATTGCTCAGGACTCGAAATTAACAACAGAGTTAAAACTACACTCGCAGGGACATTTTCTGCAAACATGACAGTTGTTCGAGAACATAATCGAAAGTTCCTTTGCTATACTCGTGTTAAGGGAGTTGAACAAGCTTATGATGCATGAAAAAATGTCAGCAGACTCTGAAATGATCTCTTTAAAGATCTCATCTTTATGTTCTCCCATGTGTGTCAGTACCGTTTCTGAAAGTTCTCCCAACTCTTCTGCCAAATGAATTCCAGCATCTTCTATTGTCCTTTTTTCAGGCGGGTATATTTTTTTGAACATTGCTTGATATTCTTCAAGAGTAGACGGCTTTTTTAGGTTGTTTATCTGGACATTTTCTCTGATTTTTATTCCTCTCTCTTTACATGAGCATGGACAAGTAGCGCAATACGAGCATAAGTAAGGGAACCTTTTCCACACAGCATCCTCAAGATCTATGTGAAGCCTGTTCAACAGCGATGAGAACCAACTGAGAGAAATCAGTATATTAAGTTTAGTTTTTTCGTAATCTTTCTTTCTTATACCTTTAAGACCTCTCATTGTAAAGCGCTCTACATTGCTGAGCATATCCCATAAACTAAAATACCTATCATTCGAAAGGCCATAAACTTCATTAACAAAATTCTGATATTCCTTAATTGTTGTATTCTGAGTGATGCGAGGCATCATATCACCATAAAACATTTTGGTAGAATAAATTTAAAAAGTGCGTCGACCGGGATTTGAACCCGGGTCGTGAGCTTGGAAGGCTCATGTCCTAACCACTAGACTATCGACGCGTATAGAATTAATTTTTATGTTAAGAATTTAAAAAGACTCTCTTATCTTCTTGGCAAGTTTTTCTAATGCTCTGTAATCTTTATTTCAATCCTGTTCTTACTTGAAATAATCTCAACCTTTCCACCTATCGGAAATGTTATGATAGGCGTGGTATGCCCGAAATCTACATTAGAAATAACTGGAATGCCTTGTAGCTCTTTCTTGCTTTTGATAATCTTCGTAAGCAATTCGTTTGTCATGTTAGATTCTTTCTGAAACCTCCCGATGACTATTCCTCTGACTTCTTCAAATCCAGATTGATGTATAAGAGATTGCAAGTCCCTATCAAAGTGCTGTGGCTTAGACTCATAGTCGTCTTCGATAAAAAATATGCTTTCTTTCAAAGACGGCATGAACTCGGTACCTTGCAACAAATTAAAGGTACATAGGTTTCCGCCTATGATAGTCCCTTTGGCTTCGCCTTCGTTTATAGTGGCATACCCTTTATTTTCGATAAAGTTCCTTTTCTCTTGGTCTTTGTACCACTCGTCATCACTCCATTCACCTGAGGATTTTACATCGAACACTTTTGATTCGAATAAGCATTTTTTGAAATATTCCATGGTAAAATCAAAACCTTTTTTCATTCCGAACGAAGAAAAGTGTGGACCATAATAGCATACCAAACCTGTTTTAGCGTATATAGCATCTTGTAAGGCGGTTATATCAGAGAAGCCACAGAATATTTTTGGGTTTTGTTTTATTTTTTTATAGTCAATGTATCTAAGAAGCTGATTAGAATTAAAGCCGCCAATAGAGGTTAAAATTGCCTTTACGTTTTTATCAATAAACGCTGCATTCAAGTCATCTATCCTAGAAGCAATCTTGGAAGAATTGAAATCGTTAATCTCCTCTGAATTTTTGGAGAAAAACACCTTCAGACCAATTTCGTCAAATCTCTGAACAGCGATGTCTCTCGACTCTTTTGATATTATCGCAAGACTTCTCGAAGGAGAGATGACCCTCATCTCGTCTCCTCTCTTTAGCTTTGTAGGTATCATAATATCACCATGAGTGGGGTCAGAGGGATTTGAACCCCCATCCCGAGGTTTCTTCTATCATCCTTGATTCAATGCTCCATGACTGGAGCCTCGTATCGTGCCAGGTTGGACCATGACCCCGTATTAGCTTCTATCTCTAGGCTAAGGATATTAAGAGATAAGAATATGAGTATTTTTATATTTTTGCTAAAGCAAAGGAATATCTATTATATTCAAGAACTTCTAGAACTTTTAAATCACAATTCTCTAACGCTTTTTTTAAATCATTTTTATTCATAGCCTTTTCAAATCCAAAGGGCCATTTATTTACTTTTTCTAAAAGACATTTAGCTATCTTATAATACCAAACTGGTCTAGGGACAGATATTATAATAAATCCATCTTTTTTTACACATTTTTTATGCACTTCAATTATCTTATTTTGTTTTCCTCCTAAGAAGTGTTCTATTAGGCCTTCACTATGTACAATATCAAATTTTTCTTGAGGCTTAAATTTAAACAAATCTTTTTGTATAATTTTTGCTTTTATTTTATACTTCTTGAAATTTTTAGATGTTAAAGAAATAGCTTCTTTACTATTATCCACAAGTGTTGCCGATCCACCGTACATTTTAATAAGTCTAGCTGTTATTTCACCTGATCCACAGCCAAGTTCAATTATTTTTGGGTTTTTTATCTTAAGTTTACTAAAGAATTCTTGATAAATGCCAAAAACTTTATTGTGATGTCTTCCCAAGATTTTTCATAAATCCATTTAGGCTTCTTTAGCCAAACAACATCCCAATTATTCATTTTGTTACAACACCAGTTCTTTTAGTTCTATACCATTTCATGGGCTTATTAGTTCTTTCATAGTACCAAGCTTTTGCTATAATATAAAAGTTCATATAAAAAAATAATAGGAAAATAGGAAACAAGATTAAATTCTTCATAGGCTGTTTAAATACGTAATTAGCAATTGAAACAAATAAGAAATGGAATATTATAACTGCTAAAGCTAAGAAGTTAATGAATGATATTTTAATAAATAAATTAATCAATAAAATAAAAAGCATAAAAGAAGAGATTGAGTTTAAGTAAACATTAAACCCGTGTACAAAATCTTCAAACGTTTCTTTTCTTTTTATTCTAATTAATCCTCTAAAAAATCTTAGGCCTTGATTTAAAACATCACTTATTGAATTAGGGCATTCGTCATGAGTTACAGCATTTTTCTCTAAAACCGTTTTAAAATTATATTTTCTTAACTCCGCTGAAAATTCTACATCTTCTAAATATGAATATTCATCAAAACCATGAATTTTTTCAAAAACCTTTTTTCTTATGAACATATTTCTTCCCACAAGGTTAACATTATAACCAAATTTACTAAGAAGATAATCTTGAAAAAATACCATACAAGTTTCTAAAGAAACAAGCTTTGATATAATATTTTGGTTAATGTTGTAAGGCTTTATAAAACCCATCACACTCATTACTTTCTCATCTTCAAATCTTTTAACTGCATTCATTATACAGTTCTTCTCTACTATACAATCAGCATCATAAAATGCTATTATCTCACCTTTAAGCTTAGGTAAAGCATAATTTAACGCTTCAGCCTTGCAGTGTGTTTCCTTAGTTAATATAATTTTTATTCTGGGTTCATACTTCTTACACACTTCAATTGTTCTATCAGTGTTATTCTTATCAGTTGCAATCACTATTTCTAGCCTATCTTTTGGATAGTTTACTTTTAGCAAACTCTTTATACAATTCTCTATAACCTTTTCCTCATTCCTAGCAGGTACAACTACACTTACCACAGGTAGCATAAAATAAATATAAATTCTTTATAAATAAACCTGATATCTATTGCTTTATTGCAGCTCTATTAACTTTATACCACTTTATAGAAGCGCCTGTCTTTTCTTTATACCAGGCATTAAACAATGAATAAAAGTTTAGAATAGAAAAAATCAAGTAAAGTGGTGTGAATAACAAATTCTTTAGAGGCTCTTTTAAAAAGATTGTAGAAATTAAAAACAATAAAAATTGCAACAAAAGTATAAATGCACCTAAGTTTACGATTATCGTAGGCATCTTAATTACAAGGCTAAACAAAAGTGTGAAAAGCATTATAGACGATAGCGAACTTGTATAGATAAAAAATCCATGTGCCAAATCTTGAAATATATCTTTTTTAGATTTATAACTCATCTTCCTCTTAACCCTTAGCATGCCCCTAAAAAACCTAAGCCTTTGTTTTAAGATATCGCTGATTGAAGTAGGATATTCATCATATGTTATTGCACTCTTCTCTAGAACGACTTTATACTTATATTTTCTCATTTCAATTGAAAACTCTATATCTTCTGAATATGAATATTCATCAAACTTGCCAATTTTTTTGAAAACTTCTCTTCTAAAAAACATGTTTTTTCCGAGAAAATTAGGGTTGAAGCCAAGCTTATTAATAATACTCTCTTGGAAGAATACCAGGATAGTTTCTGAAAATATCATTTTAGTGATGATATTCTGCTGTTTATTGTAAGGCCTTAAAAATCCCATAACTCCCATTACTTCTTTATCAGAAAATCTTTTAACAGCATTAGTGACACAATTTTTATCTACAACGCAGTCAGCGTCAAAAATTGCTATTATTTCACCTTTTAGTTTTGGTATAACAGCATTAAGTGCCTCAGCTTTGCAACGCGTTGGTTTTGTCTCTATAACTTTTATTTTAGGTTCGTATTTTTTACATATTTTTAATGTTCTATCCGTATTCCCGTCTGTTGCTACTACTATTTCTAGCCTATTCTTTGGGTAGCTTAAATTTATCAAGCTCTTTATGCATTTCTCTATAACCTTTTCTTCATTCTTTGCTGGTACCACAACGCTTACGACAGGTAGCATAAAAGAAATATAAATTCTTTATATTTAAAACATTATTAATGATTTCATGCTAAAAGCAGACTTCCACGTTCATACTCATTACTCTAAATGTTCGGATATGAAGCCTCTTGATGTTGTTAAAAACGCTTTGATAAAGGATTATGATGTCATAGGAGTGATTGATCACAATACTGTCAAAGGTGCCTTGGCTACAAAAAAAGTCGCTGGAAAAAAACTTCTAGTAATACCTGGTGAGGAAATAAAAACAAACTATGGAGAATTACTGATTTTTCTTTCAGATGGCAAATATAACAGAGATTTAGCAGACATTTGTGACAGAGCTAAGGACGAGAACCATTTCATTATTATCCCTCATCCATTTGATTTTTTAAGAATTGAGAGCATTAAGAAAAATATATTTAAGGTAAAAGAAGCAAATGCAATTGAGGTTTTTAATTCCAGAACATTGATAAATAGATTTAATCTAATGGCTAGCAATTACGCAAAGAGAAAAAACATACCTAAAATTGTAGGCAGTGATGCGCACTTTGCAGAAGAAATTGGAAACGCCTCCTGTTTTTTAGAATGCGATAAAAACGTAGACGATATACTAGAATCTATAAGGAAAGATAAATTGAAGTTTTCTTGCAAAAGATGCTCGATAATGTCTCATTTAAAGTCTAACATCCTTCTACCTGTAAAGAGGATTTTTTAAGTTTATCTCTATATCATCGATTTTTTTAATATTATTCCTTATTGTCTCATTTATAGAAGATAAGCCATCTCTTATCCCTTCAGGCAATAGAGCTGTTACATTTTCTGTTATAGCATCGACTCTATTGTTTATTTTATCATTTATTTCTGCGACTGATGGGTTTGAGAGTAAAATCAGCGATATTAAGAAGCAGAAACTCACAGCAAATGTTAAAGTATAGCCCACTTTTAATTTAATAAATGAGTTTTTGAATCTTCTGAAAGCATCAAAGGTTATGCCTACTAAAATTGGAGACAAAAGAGCTATTTTAAATGGATATAACAAGAAAGAAGCCACGTACATAAAAAAGCATATGCCAATCAAAAATTTTATTTTCCTAGTGTGCCAAAAATTAGAAATATCCTGTTTCCAGTATGTAAAGCCTATCAGGTAGGCTATTGATAAGGTTGCAATAAAGACAAATGGAAACTCTAAAATTGAACTTGTTAAGGCAAACCAACCCAGTGAGTATTTTATGAACTCTATTATAAAGATGTTCGGTAGCAAAAACTTTGATTTTTTTAATCTTGTAAGTGATGATGAGTATAAGAAATTGAGGAGCAGACATGTAGATACAAGCAATCCAAAGAAGGCGTTAACTAGAAAAGACAAAGTTAAGCCTATAACAGCAAGCATGAAAGAATAAGACTCAACAGTGCTCCTTTTTACTTCTCCCCTTGGTAGTAATTTAGTCTTTAATTTAAATTTATTGTTTTTATCTTCCTCATAGTCCATCAGGTCATTAAATTGGTACACAGAATGATAGGCAATCAAAAATCCTAAAAGGCCTAAAATAAAACTAAAAGAAAGTTTATTGAATACCATAAAGTAAAGCATAACGCCTATTAAATACTGTATTGAGTTCTTAACCAAATTCACTTTATCTATGTTAATGTTTTTGTAGTTGAATACCATCATAAAATCACTATAAATATGTAAAATATATTATTTTTGTCAAATTAAAAATCTTATATATTGAATAATAATATGCTTGTCTTAAGTTTATTAATTAAGCTATAAATATCTTATTATTATGTTAGGCATACTTTTAGAATTAGTTTCAGCAACTTTATCGGCTGTAGGAACTATCTTGCAAAAAGAAGGTTTACAAAAGATTAAGAGATGGAAGGATGTCTTAAAATCACGTAGATGGATTCTAGGTTATGCTATTCTTTATTCATCGTTCATTTTCTATGTTTTAGCCTTAAAATACGAGAGGTTAAGTGTTATTCAACCTATAGGAAATTTCTCAATAATAGCCTTGGTTATACTTGAATTTGTATTTTTAAAGGAAAGGCTTAAAACAAAGGAGATAATCGCCTTGATCTTGTTTTTTTCAGGCATTTTACTCATATGGCTGTGATACTATGATGAAATACTTTTTATACTCAATTATAAGCGGCTTATTGATGGGCTTAGGCAACATCATACTCAAGTTTCTCTTAGAGCATAATGAACTTCTTTTAATTGTCCTACAGCCTATTTTTTGGCTATCAGTAATTCTAGGCTTCTTGGCTTTTATCCTCGGTCAAATTGCTCTAAGGAATTTAAAGAGCAGTAATTACTCTCTTTTACTAATAGTTACTACAACTATTGTTTCTATATTAGGTGGCAAATTCTTAGGAGAAGTCATAAATATCTATGAATCAATAGGAATAATTCTAATGATTCTCAGCGTATCAATTATTTTGTTGAATAAATAATTCTTCACTAACTTTAGTGGTAACAAATCAATATGTTTTATTTCTTATCAAGCTTAAAAGGAGGTTGTTAAATGGATACTATTTATCAGGATTCAAGAAAAAACAACTTATGGGAAAAGAAGACCAGTTATTTAATAAGGGTAATATATCATCCAGATGGTAGGGTTGAAAAAATAATTGATGAGTTTACTATACCTGATTCTTATTTTTAGAGGTAACAGAAAGACTTGAAAAGTGAAGTGAGCCTCGAAAGTGATATACTAAAATGGGCAAAGCCCACAAGTTTAATTCAAATTGAAAAATAATCCTTAAATCCTAGTTTTTCTATATTTTTAATATGGCTGATGAATTAAAAGAAAATACAGAAATAATGCTATTACCAAGAAAGGCAAAAGATTTTGTACAAAAAGGTTGGATATTAAAGAGGTTAGCTGTAAAGTATGCTGATACAGGCAAACCAAGAAAATATTTTGTAGTAGGCAAATTGGATAAATCTTCAAAAAAAGAGTTAATAGAAAATAAGTAAACCGTTTGAATGAAAATACAACAGATTTTACATATCTTTTAAATCTTGATAATGCCTTTGAAAAAGTTTATCAAATCTTTTTACAATTAACGCATAGCCATTTAACTCTTTTTTTATTAATATGCACTTTCTCCAATCTTCCTACTTCTTTTATAGACAAACCACAAATATCGCAGTTATGTTTCATATCAAACACTTGAATTTGCAAATAACTTTGTTATACCAATTGAAATTATAGCTTTGCAATTTATATGCTCTTATTCTTTAATATTTCCTGAACCTTTTTTTCTATAAGTTGCTCTATAATATCCGGTGTAACAAGCTTCATAAACTCTTTCTCCTTTTCCTTTGCTTCCAGAGCTGTTAAGTCTAATGGTAAGCCGCATCAGCTACAAAAATCAGATTCTGGAGAATTTTCAAAAGAACATCTAGAACAGTTCTTTAATCTTAGTTCCTTTCCCCTTTCTTCCTCTTCTTTAGGTAATTTTCCATTAGCCTTTAATATAGTGTTGTCAACATCCCTCCCAAAAAGATGAACATGTAGAGCGGCCATATCACTGGCTTGCGTCCAACCAAAAAATTCTTTCATTTGAGCCTCTGTTAAAAACTGTGCCAAGTTTGTAGCTCTAGCATATCTAAAGCTATGAGGGTTAACCCTTTTCTTAACATCCGCTTTTTTAGCTAGATTTGAAAGAATTTCTCTAATCTTGTTATAGCTTATCATATTTCTATTATTTCTTGTTGTTATGTCTTCAGAGTTCTTTATCTTATTTATAAAACTTTTTAGGTTTCTCTTTGGATGATGAATCTCTTCCATAATTATTCCTTGCAGCCCGAGCCTTTTGAACAACGGCTAAGGACTTACAAGTTAAGAAAATGAGCCTCGAAAGGGATTTGAACCCTTGACCTGCCGCTTTCTTGAAAGCTTTACAAGGCGGCCGCTCTACCAGTCTGAGCCACCGAGGCATATTCAATATATAAGTGTATATTTTAAAAATATTAACTTATGAGGGTTAGTGCTGTAGTTTGTGCAAAAAATGAGGAAAAATACATAGAGAGATGCTTGAAGTGTTTGAAAGAACAGACCTTAAGACCTGAAATAATTGTAGTAGACGGCCATTCAACGGATAAGACGGTTTCTATAGCAAAGAATTATGCTGATAAAATTGTTAAGGACAATAAGAAGGGTGTAGCTGATGCTAGGAATATAGGATGGAAAACAGCTAAAGGCGATATAATAGCTTATTGCGATGCAGATTGTATACCACCAAAGAACTGGATAGAAAACATCTCCAAGCTAATGAACGGAAACATATGCATTGGTGGCCCATTATACCCGTATGATGGAGATTCTTTAATGAAAATAGCTTACAAATTCTGGACAGATTTTAGTACAAGATTTTATGGATTTTTAGGTCTTCAATACATCTGGGGCTCTAACATGGCATTGAAAAAAGAAATCCTTAAGAAATATCCCTTCAGAACAAACATTCTAGAGGACTATGACTTGGCTAGAAGAATTAAAAAAACTGGAAAAATAAGATACTTCAAAGAACTTCTAATGCCTGTTTCTTCAAGACGCATGAAGTACGGTTTCCATGTAACCATGTTCAAGTATTACGCGAGAAACTTCTTAAGAATAAGATTTGGTTACAAAGAAAGAGCTGAAGCTTACTGGAAAATTATTGAGAAATAATCCTCAAACCACTAGAAGCTGATTTAGTGCAGCTAGTTCCGGAATATAACTTATCAAGAAAAATGAAAGTGTTACGCCAACATACACTAAGGTTAATAGAATATGATAAGTCCTGTAAAGGTCCAACTTTCTGGCTTTAACAAGCTTCAAGGAAAAAGTGAAAATTATTACGATTAGTATCATAACTAAAAGGTGTAACCTAAAGTTGTAAGTAAGAAAAGAGACTGCAAGACTAGCAAGTGTTATAATAGAAAAGAAGGAATTTATGGGTTTATTGAACATTTTCCTAAATATCTTCTTGTTCCTGTTTACCTCTACTACCTCTTTCTCTTTTTTATAGAAAAGATAAGAGGTGGCATATAACAATCCACAGAACATTATAAAATAAAATGGAAACCCTTCAAAAGATGATGAAACTGCTATCCAACCTAAGGTTATTTTTATCATTTGTATTAAAGTCATATTAATCAATAGAAGCAAGTGTGTTTTTTTGAAAAAAAAGGTATGAATTAAATTTAGTATAAGCAAAAACAAAACAACAAATCCAAAAAAAGTCCCGGCAAAAAAGCTTAGAATCAACCCTGTTATAAGATAAAAGAAGTAAAGATAAGTTGCTTTTTTCTTTGTTAAAGAACCGTTTAGTAAAGGCTTGTTCTTCCATTTGTGAGAATCTTTCTTATCTTCCTCAAGGTCCTTAAGATCATTTATGTAGTATATTGAATTGTAGGCGATTACAAAGCCTAGAGGAGCTAATAATGATGCTGGACCTAAGGTGCCATTAACCACAAAAAAAATAACATACCCTAATAAAAATGCTAAGAAGTTTCTGATAATAGAAAGTGGATTTATGAAAGCCTCTATTTTATTGTAAGGTAACATATAAACTTATTCATAATTCTAGTTTAAATTGATTAAGAATGTCAGCGACGGGATTTGAACCCGCTATTTAACGAACTTGTTTAATTTTTTGTAGCCTCCCAATTAAACTGGTCTGTAGTTCAGGATTTTTTTAGCTTTGGAAATATCAACACCCTCTATTTCATCAACAATAGAAAATGCTTCATACCATAATTTTTTATTCGTGTTAATCGCACTCTCAATAACCTGCAACGCATTTTCAATTTTCAGGTGTAATTTCAGTTCACCAAAAGGCTTGTAAACACCCTTCGGTCTGGTGGGCCCAAACCGAAGTATAATCACTTCAAACTTTTTTCTCATTCCATAATTTGCAAGAATTTGTTCTCCAATAACTTTGCTCGTTGAATATGCAACATCGCAATCTCTCACAGTAGAAGGTAAATCTTCTGTTTTTACTCTTTGAGTTAGAACTGTGCTATCTTCAACAACAGGAACTTTTATGGGCATGCCTTTTTCCATCCCATAATAACTCATTGAACTTGTGAAGATTAATTTTTTAACCCCATTTTCCATGCAAGCTTGGGCCACATTAAAAGTTCCCTGACAGTTCGTTTCAAAATAATCTTTGAAAGTTTTGTCTTCGTAAGGCTTTCTATGTGCAGCTAAATGAACTACAATATCGCACCCTTTCATTGCCGATTTCAGTTGTTCATAATTAAGGATATCGCATCCTTCATCGTGTGCAAATCTAACTACCTCATGCTTTGATGAAAGATGTTTTGTCAATTCTTTACCTATGAACCCTGAACTACCTGTAATGAATATTTTCATAACTTACCTCATCAATCTCTGGCTTTCTGCCTTCTTTTTAGCTAAAAGCCTTTAATCTGCCTCCATAAACCTTAATTCCTATTGCGCATATAGTGCCTAGGGGGGGATTTGAACCCCCGATCTCCAGATTTCTTATATCATCTTTTATCAAAACTCATAATAATATGAGTCTGGCGCTTTACCGGACTAAGCCACCTAGGCAATGTAATTTGATTTAGCCATAAAGTTAATTATATTAGTTTTCTCTCTTACCTTTTTAAGTGATGCTGTATAAAAAAAACAATTTCTGTATATTAAATTTTTCCAAGGTTTTATGCCTTTGAACATCAGATAATTAGAAATAAAAGGTCCTATCCATTTTACAATTGTTTGAGAAAACCCTACACAACCATACTTTTTGCTTATGTAACCATCGCCATCCAGAAATCCAGCTATAAAAGCCTCTGGGCTTTCTGAACCAACGTCATATATCTCATCCTTGTTTGGCATCAATTCAAAGAATTTTTTACATTGGACTCTCAGATTCAAGGTATTTCTTCTTTCAAGATAGGTACCGTATTTTGCACCTATTTTTTCCAAAATTGATTTTAGCCTTTCAAGTATTTTAGAATCTTTTACCGAGTTCAAGTAAAATGAAACTGAATATGTTCTTACATTTTTATATTTCGAGCCGTCAGCCAAGAACAGCCCTATTAGCCAGTCCTTTTCGTTTCTAGTAATATTATCTATTTTGATTTCTTTTACAAATTGCATACTACCACACTGACAAGACTAATTCTATTTGGTAGGTTAATTTAAAATAATTACTTAGATGTGTGCTTCTTTTTAAAGAAATAGCTTGAATAAGAATCTAACGTAGGATAGAAGTATTCCTCTCCAACCCATCTTGTCAGGATTCTGATTATAGGGACGTCAAACAAAACAAGAGCGTACATCTCAGCTATTTTAACCAAGTCTAGCCATTTTTTGTCTTCTTTCTTTTCTGGTATATTCCAACAATATTCTATGTATAGGACGGTAAGCAAGAATCTTTCTATCAAATCGTCCAGATAATAATCTAGAACATTTTCCTCTAACAAGCAGCCTATCAGATAATTAGTAAAAATATCATCATTTTCTTGAATAACGCTTTTAACAGTTGACCTTAGCTTACCTTTATTGTATATTTTAACAAACTTCTTTTCTCTATAAAGGTCTGGATAGCCGGAGTTGATTACCTTAAATATCTCATCTGAAACTATTTTGAAGAAGTTTTCAAGTATTGGCTTATATTCGTATTCTTTATCAACCTTAATTTCCTTTACTAGTTTTTGGTTGATAAGTGAACCTAGCTCGTCAGCTATGGATGTTTTACTTTTTTTCAGTTTTTCTGCTACGTTTGCTATAGTCGGAGAAAATTCACGATAGTCCTTGTTGGATTGGACGTTAACTAGGAAAGAAAAAAGTTTCATTAGTTCTAACGAATCTTCTATCTTATCTTTCATGAAAATCACTTATTCAGCAAGTGCTGCATTTCATATTTTAATGGTTATTCTTATCATATATTATTATTGTTTTACGTCTAAAGTAAAAAAGAAAAGGTGGGCCCAACGGGATTCGAACCCGCGACTTCTTGGTTTGAAGAGTTAGTTTTCTTCCTGTCATCACGCTTTCGCGTTAAACATGCTTTTATCGACAGATAAAAGCCAAGCACTCTACCAGCCTGAGTTATGAGCCCATGGTCTAATATTCCTTTAGTATGTTTTTAAGTTTTTCAATCTTGTCGCTTGTCAATTCTATCCATAAACCAAAACTTCCGTTTATGTCTGATATTTCTATCATTCTTTTATAGCCTTCTTTTTCTGGTTCTATTATTACTTCTTTATTCTCTAATTCTAAAGTTAATTCTTTTCCTGTCAGATTCTTTGACTGCTCCGGCTTAAGTTCTAGCCATTGTATAAGTTTTTCAGCAGTTCCCTTGTCAATTTTCAGTATAACTGACATAAAATCACTAGCGCCCAGGTCGGGATTCGAACCCGAATCACAAGCTCGACAGGCTTATATACTGCCGTTGTACTACCCGGGCATACTTATTTTTTTATTCGCAACAATATTTAAATGCTTCAAAATAATTTCTTTTATGATAAAACTACTGATATTCGATGCGGATGGAATATTGTGGAAAGTCTCCGAAAAAGACCTTGAAAACGTCATGGAAAGGTTCTTCAGGAAGTATAAAATCGATGGAAAAGTCATTAATTCTAGATGGATTAAGGTAAGAAAAAAAGTCGAGACTGGAAAAATAAAATATGATAAAGCTGTTGATATTCAATTCAAAGGATTTAGAGTAAACAAGAAGATTTTGAAGGACTGGCATGACATACATTTCAACCTTCATGGTATTAGTATAAAGTTCGATTCCTCTATCATACCTGTTCTAAAAGAACTAAAAAAACGCTATAAGTTAGCAGTACTAACAAACGATGTAAAAAATTACAAGTATAAAGAAAAAATATGTAAAAGACTAGGCATGAGTGGAATTTTCGAAAGGATTTTTTCTTCTTCTGATATAGACTATATGAAGCCGCATAAAAAAGCATTTTTAACTGTAACAAATTATTTTAAGGTAAAATGCAACGAAGTCGTTTTTGTAGCACATTCTAAGGATGAATTAGAAGGTGCAAGAAAGCATAAAATAAAAACAATAGCCTATAAGTGGGATAAAGGAGCCAAATCAGATTTTTATATTAAAAGCTTTTCAGAAATTCCTAAGATTCTAGAAAAGATAAAATAGGGTCGCCAACGTCTTCGGTTTCCCATCTGTTCGATAGTACCACCGAAATCGATGAGACGATTCATTACTGAGTTCGGAACGGGATCAGATCTTACCATCTCTCTTTGATCGGCGACAAAGAATTATTACTTTCCAAATGTATTTAAACGTATCTTATTTTATTAAGTTTATGGAAGATGAGAAACTAGTTCTAGTCTTAAGAGAACTAGACAAAAAACTAAAAGACTTGAAATGGATTGTTCTTAGTGGTTTGGCTGTAAAGATTTATGCAAATCATAATAGAGAAGTTAAAGATATTGACATACTTATACCAAACTGGAATGATTTTTGTGAGGCCTCTAAAAGATTTGGAAAAGACATTAGAAAGAGATTTTTAGAAAAGGAAAACTTTACAGCAAAAGATTCTGGCTTTGATTTAATTGTTAAAGGCGAAGATGTTGAAATAACAGCTGGTTTATGGGAAATGAAATTTGGAAATATAATATCAAAACCTAAATTAGACGAAGATTGGATTAGCCACACTCAAGAAAAGGAGTTTTTTGGTTTAAAGTTAAAACTACAGCCTTTAGAAGATTTGATAGTTCAAAAAATTGCAATGAACAGGAAAAAAGACAAAAAAGATTTGGAACATCTCTTACCCAAGATAAAAGAAGTGAATATAAGTTTCTTGAAAAAAGATGCTCAGAATTGGAATTGTTTAGAAAAAGTAGTTTCTGTTCTAGAGATTAATGATAAGGATTTCTTATAATTTCCTCAAAAGGCATCTGTTCTTTAATTATGCCAACGGAAAGACCATAATTTCTAGCGTCTTCAAGCTTATCAGCTTGGCTTTCCTTAAATCTAAAAACCTTTCCAGAGAAAATGACTATCATCTCATTATCTTTGCAAACATGCATGTACCACTTGTTTTTTATTGTCATTTTTGCTTCTTTAAGGAAACTTTCCAAATATTCATCCTCTAGTTCAAAGTAAAGAAAGTGATATCTGCATCCTTGCATTTCTAAACCAGTTACTCTAGTTCTAATTATTCTTATTTTATCTAATATCTTTTCATTTTCTAGGCTTTCTTTGATTATAACTCCCTTCCACATAGAATCATTTTTCAATTTCTCTTATTTTGTTCAATCTTCTGATGAATCTCTCACCGCTAGGTTCGTTGCCCTCAAAATCAGTTTTCAACCAAATATCAATAACTTTTTTAGAGAATTCTATATCCAAGAATTTTGCACTTAAGCAGAGAACATTCGAATTAAGATGTTCTCTGTCATGTTTTATAACGTCCAACGACTCTTCAGTTGGAGAATAAATATTTGTGGCTATGATATTTCTGAATTTGTTTGAAGCAACTGTCATACCAGTTCCAGTCAAGCAAATGAGAATACCTCTTTCATATTTACCTTTAGAGACAGCTTCACAGACTTTTTTTGCAAAATCTGGAAAGTCGCAAGATTCTGAATTGTATGTTCCAAAATCCTTGATATCATGCTTTGGTTTAAGATAATGAACTATGTTTCGCTTTAGCTCAAAGCCTGCATGGTCAGAGCCTATTGCTATTTTCATAAAAATCAAAAAAATCCCAACTGAGGGATTCGCACCCTCAACCTATCGGTTTCTGTTTGAGCGATTGCTAAGTGCTTTATGCAAACGCAAAAAGCTACAGCCGATCGCTCTGCTATTGAGCTAAGTTGGGATATTCAAGAATTAAAATTTGTAAGTATTTAAAAATTCATTTAAATTTACTTAATAGCTCTTCCATTTCTTTAAAGGCTGGTTTAACTTTTTTCAAAAAATTATATCCTTTTTCAGAAATTTCATATACTGTATATTCTATATCATTATCTGACTTTTTTTGGATTTTATTTATTAAATCACTTCCTTGGAGGAAAGTTAAATAATTATTAGACATGATAAAACTAAGGTTTGCTCCATACATTATATGAGTGGGTCTAGTCTCAATTTCATCTGCCTTATTTTTTCGAAGAAGTTCTAAAATATCAAAAATTATCTGCGATTTATTTCTTCTTGTCATAAGACTAATTTTAAAGAAAACTTTAAATTCTTATCTTGAAACCTTTACAGTCACAATTTTTGACTCTTCTTTTTCCGGATATAAAGAAACTCTATTAGAGTGTTTTAATGTAATTCCCTTACCACTCGCAGCCTTAGCTAAGGCAGATGGTAGATTAATCTTTCTCGATGTTTCTATGTTAGGTCTAATTGTGTAATGTAAAACTCTTTCTTCATTGGGTTTTAGACCTACTAGCTTCCATATAAGCTCTATGCCATTTGCAACCTTTCTTATCAACGGCTTTACGGTTTCAAACTTACTTACAATCGAAAAGTTCGGTGGAACTATATCCCTTATAGCAACCTTTTCAACTGCCTTCCTTCTGCTTCTTAGATGCAAAGAAATTGAAATGTCTCTACCAAACTTAAACTTTGACTTTCCTATCACATTCTTGCTAAAAGTAAAGGCACTCGATTGCCAGTATATAAGAGCTATGGCTAGAACAACAGCTATTATTAAAGCATAAGTCGGCCAATAGATTTCATTATAGTTTAAACTAGTGCTTTCTCCAGGTCTAAGAGAAGTTCTCCAAAAATAATAACCTGTCATCATTCCAGTTGGTGATGGTCCTGAAACAATAGAATACCAACTCTTTGGAGAAGCTGACAACAAATCTGCCTCAGCCTCGGTGTTTCCTTTGTTAATGGCAGTCACTGTCGCTAAACTCCCAAACGGTGTGGAAGAAAAGCTTTTACTGTATACAATATTTTGTATAACAGGTATAGAAAATGAATCAGACTCTTGATACATGACATTTCCGTTAACATCAATAAGTATTATATCAATGTTGTAGCTCTTTGGGTCCATATCCTTCAAATCAAGAGAAGTTGTGAAATCCCTTTTTTCACCAGTGTCCAATTTACCTAGTGAAACTGTTTTTTGCTGGTCTCCATACTTCAAGACTAAGGCCAAGTCCAAGTTTCTTGAACCAACATTAATGATTTCCCCTGTAACATCAACCCTGTCTATGCAAGTCTTACAACTTAATGAAACATCCTTCATTATAGCAGAAGTTATTTGGACAATATTAACAAGTAATGGCATTTCTACATAGTCTCCAGAAGAGACTCTTGAAACTTTAAGAAAATATTGATATATGTTTGGTAAGGCGTCTCTGCTAGGATTTACTTTTATTAATATAAAATTGCTACCCTCACTAGGAACCTTTAAAACTCCCTCTTCAGGAGTTACCCACTCCTTTGGCATTCCTAGCAAAGCTATTGTAAACCAATCTTCAGACAAAGGATTGCTGATAGTCAATTTTATGTAATCTGTTTTAGTTGCATAAAAGACATAATCTGCTTTTTTATCAACATCAATTGAAAAATCTGCTGCAAGTGTCAATTGCAACAAAAGTGAGAACGCTATAAGAAATGAAAATAATAGCTTTTTCATAAGAATCATTCGTATTTCAAGCTTAAATATTTTATTCTACAAATCCCCAACCAACGAGTTTCCATTTCTCCATAACTCTTCTCGCCAAGACAACCCTATCTCCCTTATCAGCGCAAACAGGCAGCTTAAGTTCCAAGTCACAAATGTCTTTTTTAAGGTTTTTTACTATACCCAATGTTCTCGCTGTTCCAACGCTTGTCATGAGCTGCTCACCGACTCTTAAAAGTTCTATTTTTTCCTCTGGAAACTTGAAAACATTAAACTTTAATTTAAGGTTGCTTAAAACAGGAGGCAAATCTCTACCTCCGACTGACCCTGTCAAGGAGTCTGCTTTTGTTAGCGTATTATCCAATCCTGTCATAACGCCAAGCAATCCACCTGCTCTAGCTGTTTCTAAATTTTTACCAGCCTTCTGCAAGCCTATGACCTTTGTTTTCAAAGTGATCCATTCATCCTTTATTTTTATACCAGGATTGATATCTATCTCATCTTCTAACTTTAATTCACCTTGAATCAAAGCTCCACCTATTACTCCACCCTTTAACTTCTCTATCTCTGTCCCAGGTTTATTTATGTCAAAAGATCTTACAATAAGCATTTTAGGCGGTTTGGAAGCATCCCTTTGAGGTGTAGGTATAAAACTTTGTATTGCATCCAAAAGGCTATCAATATTAATTTTCTTTTCTGATGAAACTGGTATTATAGGTGCATTTTCAGCGATTGTTCCTTTGATGAAATTTTTAATTTGTTTATAATTTTCTAAAGCCTCTTCCTTGCTCACCAAATCTATTTTGGTTTGAACAATTATGATTTTCTTTATTCCAACTATGTTCAAGACAACCAAATGTTCTCTTGTTTGTGGTTGAGGGCATTTCTCATTTGCAGAAATTACGAACAAAATACCATCCATGAGACTTGTACCTGAAAGAACAGTTGCCATCAACGTCTCATGACCTGGTGCATCAACGAACGACAAGGTCCTTATTGGTTCGCATTTTTCAAAACATTTTGGACAAATTTCACTAGTGCAAAGCATGTTGCACTTTTCACATTTGTATACAGTTGCATCCGCATAGCCTAGCTTGATGGTTATTCCCCTTTTCAATTCTTCAGAGTGGACAGCTGTCCATTTCCCACTTAAGGCTTGGACTAAAGTGCTTTTACCATGGTCTACATGCCCAAGTGTACCAATATTTACTTCTGGTATTAATCTTTCATCAATCTCTGTCATATTAATCCCATCTTCTTAAGAGTCATCTTCGCGTAACCCTCTTCATTATCCCTGTTTTTCTCGATATCAATATTAAATTTCTTGCATACATCCATTATATTATTCTTCGGCCCCTCTATCTCCAGATAGTCTCCAAGCCCATCGACCTTGTCATAGTATAATTCGCAATCATTTAGTTCTCCTTTGCTCCTTATTTTTCTGACTTGTATTTTTATAGGAAAGATTATGTTGAATATCTTCTTAATATTTTCATACTGCTCCTTGGTTATCTCGGTCTCAATTTCATCAGCTTCGTAAACGTCTTTAGCCTCCTTCCCGCCTAATGTTATGACCTTAAGTTCTAAGAATATCTTTCCCTTCTTTTTCCTGAATCTAAGGAAGACATTCTTTCCTACATTCTCCTTCGTGAAGAAGTACTCATCAATTTCCTCGTACGGCTCCAGTTTTAGAGTCTTGAGTTTAGAAACAATGTTATCATCAATTTTAAACTTTATTTCAATTTCCTTTTCGAAATTGATCACCATTATTTTTTCTCTTCTTTCGCTGGTTCAGTTGGTTTAGCTTCTTCAGGCTTTTCAGCTTCCTTGGGTTTTTCTTTTGGTTGAATTCCAAGCATCATTGCTATGTCTCCCCCGCCTTCTATAACCTTGCAGTTTACTTGAACTATGTCTGCAGAAATTGTGTTTCCTCTTATATATTTCCTTCGTCTCAAACCTTTAACAGTAGGTCTAAAACCAGGTCCACTCGTCAGCAAAGCTTTTTTTCTAGCAATCCCTTGTAAATCATATCTCATAGGAAATCCATCTTTATCGCTTCCACCAGTCAATTGTAGAGTAAAGCCAGAAAGTCCTATTAAGGAGCCATCAAACTTGTCTCCAATCTTCACCCCAATTAAAGAAGGTATGTCTTTCTCTACTTGCCAAGATCTCTTTGTTTTAGGTTCGTTTATACAAATTTTAAATACCAATTTTATCACCTCAGTTTTTACTGCTAAAACAGCACATATCCGAGTGTTTCATTATTAATTGTAAAGATATTTAAACGTTCTCTAATTTTTCATTTAATTATATTTATAATAAACAAATAATTCTTATGAGCAGACTATGGGAAGTAGACCTTTTACGTGGTATCGCGATAATATTAATGATAATTTTTAACTACTCTTTTGCGCTCTACTATCTTAACGTATTCACTTTAGGTGGAGGATTTCTATATTGGTACGTATTCCCTAGATTCATAGGCGGCATGTTCATTTTCACAGCTGGACTGTCCTTAACCTTGTCTTATGTTAAAATGAGAAACGATATTCATAGAAAATTCTTTTCAAGAGGTTTGAAAATATTTGTCTATGGCTTACTAATAACTGCCATCACTTATCTGACGTTTCCAGAAGCTTTCATAATATTCGGAATTCTTCACTTCATAGGAGCTTCTATAATCATTGGCCAATTCTTTCTAAAATATAAAAGATTGAATCTTATACTTGGTCTTTGGCTTATTATTATAGGCTTTTACCTGCAAGACTTTAGATTCGACTTCTCATGGCTCTTATGGTTAGGCTTCATTCCAAAAGGCTTTTTCACATTTGATTACTGGCCTATTTTACCATGGTTCGGCGTAACGCTGTTGGGCATATTTTCTGGAAACATGTTATACAAAAAAGGAAAAAGAAACTTTAAGATTAAAGACTTCTCAAACAATCCTATTGTGAGAATTATAACATTCCTAGGAAGAAACTCATTATTCATCTACTTGATTCATCAACCTTTGCTGGTAACAATTTTGTTAGTCTTAGGCTTTAAGATATTTTAAGTATTTTTCTAGCCAGATCAATCTCTTCTTTCATATTCAACTCTTCAAGAACTTTCAAGTCATTTTCATTTATAATCGTCTCTAGCTCGTCACCTTCCTTGATATGCCTGCCAACAATCGGCCCTTCTATTGAAACTGCAACTCTTTCTCCTCTTTTTGCTTTAGGCATGGAAACATTCTCAGACTGTATTGCTTTTATTTCTCCAATCTCCCTCCCATCCTTTTGCAGTTTATATCCAGACTTTATTGTCCCATCCAAGACTTCTACACCAACTATCGCAGGGTTCGAAGCATGGAAGACGTGACCTGGAAGTAGCTTTATTATTGCTGGCAAGGTTATTGCCTCTAATTTTTGTAATTTTATTTTTTCTTGTTGTTGTTTTACAAAGTTATCGTAATCCTCCATTAGCCTGTAAATTATGTTGTTTTGAAGGATTGTTAGTGACTTGTCCTTAGCTTCTTTTGCTGCTATTTCATCAATGTCAACATTGAAAGCAATTATAATTTTTTTAAAAGGATCTTTAACAGACTCGATCTCAATCATGTCCTTTCTCATAACTTTTCCAATCTCAGCTTTTTTAATTGCAATCTTATCTTTGAAGACTCCTATCAAAGCTTCTAGGCTCCCTAAGGTATCTGCCTTGAGAATTATTCCCTCTCCTGTTTTTTCAAACTCTATCTCTTCTATTCCTGCTTGTAATTCCTTCTTGATTTCTTCTATTTTTCCACCTTCATGAACAGTAGCTATTGGACTTCCTGAAGTTGCTTTTTCTAAATCAGGAGCTGAAATCTTTATTCCAGCTGCAGCATAAACATATTCAACGTTCTCGAATTGCTTTTCTAATCTTAATTCCTTTGATGGAGGAGGCTTTAGCAAGGCCTTTATCTTTGTGACAATCGGTTCTTTACCACCTATTATTAACCAGTCTCCTCTTTTCATTTCACCGTCATACAAGATGACATCGATAGTTGTTCCTAATCCCCTGACTTCATTGACTTCCAGTATAGAACCTTTACCAGTTCCTTTTGAAACTTCTAGCTGTTCCTTGAGGAAAGATTGAGCTAGTCCAGACAAAACAGTTAATAATTCTGAAATTCCTTCGCCAGTTATTCCAGAACAAGGAACAATTGCGACTGTTTTTTTAAAGTCTGAAACTCTATCAAATCTTTCTGACTCGAAACCGCGTTCTGACAACTGACCAACTAATCTATAGACCTTTTCATCTAATTTTTGTCTTATCCATTCTGGTTGTTTTGAGAAACTTTCTAAAAAAGAAGAAGTTTTTTGAGGAATCCAACCCTCTATTCTGTCTACTTTGGTTGCAGCAACAACAAACGGCGTCTTGAAATGTTTTAAAATATTTATTGACTCGTCTGTCTGCTCTTGCATACCCTCAGTTAAATCTATAACCAAAATAGCTAGGTCTGCTATAGAAGATCCCCTTTTTCTTATTGTTATGAAAGCAGCATGACCTGGAGTATCGATGAATAAAAGACCAGGGATTTCGATTTTTATCTTAAACTTTTCCAACAAATCTCCGCATAATTTTTTAATCGTATCAACTGTTATGTAGCTAGCTCCGACGTGTTGCGTAAGAAGTCCTGGTTCTTTTGAAGTGACAGCCGTACCTCTAATTTTGTCTAGCAAAGTCGTTTTCCCATGGTCTGAATGGCCGACTGTAACAACAATAGGCTGTCTAATCATACTATCAGAGAATAGTTAATTTTAGAAGTATTTATGATTTTACTTACTTTTTAATTCTTTTAAAATTTTGGCTGCATTATCAAATGTTATTGGATCTTTTCTGCTTAACATTTCTCTTAAGACTGCGCCTTTGTATTCTCCTGCATCTATTTGTTCTACAAGTTGTTTAGCATGTAAACGCATGTGACCTTCTTGAATTCCTTCAGTAGCAAGTGCCCTAACTGCACCAAAGTTCTGTGCCAACCCAACAGATGCTAAAACGCCTGCAAATTCTTCAGAAGTTTTAACTCCCAGAATCTTTTTTGCAAGCTGCGATTTAGAATCCTTTATGCCACCGTATACACCCACAGCCATTGGGATTTCTATTTCTAAAAGTAAGCTATCAGCATCTCTTGCGCAAGTTGTTAAAGAAGTATACTTACCGCTTCTAGAAGCATAGGAATGAGCACCGGCTTCTACAGCTCTGAAGTCTTGACCTGTAGCCAACAAAACAGCATCAACACCATTCATTATTCCTTTATTATGCGTTGTAGCTCTATATTTATTTTCAAGAGCAAAATCATATGCACTTAGAATTCTTTCAGCAACTTCTTCGCCACTAAAATTTTCTCTTGCTAATTCTTTAATCGGGATTTTGCATTTTGATCTTGCCAATCTTTTAACAGCAAGATTTGAAATTATTTTTAGATTAACAGCGTTTCCTGTTATATCCTCTATTTCTGGACTAATAGCCTCAACCATAGTGTTTACAGCATTGGCTCCCATAACATCTTTTACATCAACAAGAAGATGAGCAATTAACATATAACCATTATCCGTTTTTATAGCGTCTACGACATCCAGATCTTTAGCACCACCACCTGCATTTAACAGAGTTGGATCTTGTTTGTTTGCTAGTTCTAAGAGTCTAGTTTTTGCGTCAGAAAGTTTTTGAATTGCTCCCTGTGGATCTGTAACATTAATTACCTGAATTTGTCCATACATATTTGATCCGGTATATTCTGTTTCAAATCCTCCACCTTTTCTTGCTAAACTTGCTGCATAAGATGCTGCAGCAGCAACTGAAGGTTCTTCAATAGCCATTGGAATAAGATAATCTTTTCTATCTATCAAAAAGTTAGGAGCAATTCTTAATGGAAAATAAGCAAATTTTCCTATTGTGTTTTCTCCCCACTGTTGTGCGTATTCCTCAAGTTTATTTGAGGCGTATTCCTTCCATTGATTATGATCTTTAAATATTTCTTTGGGCGCAAAATCTTCGTATAATAGGCATGCATCTTCATCAGTAAGACCTCTAAATTCTTTTATTATATCTATTCTTTCTCTTGCACTTAATTTGTGAAAGCCCGGTTGTTCAGATGTAATCATAAAATCAACTTTGCAAATTTTAAAATCTAGATTCCTTGTTTAAGTCTTCTATAAGTTGCGTAATCTATAAATTCTAAAAATGGATTACTAGCTTGGTTTTTGACAGTAAATGCCTGTCTGTTTCTCTTTTCTTCTATTTGATTAGTTGTAATGAAGGAATATGCATCACTTCCTGCGCCAGAACCATAGCTTGCAACTAAAATTCTCTCATTAGGCTTGGCTACATCTAATACAGCAGCTAATCCAATTGGAGAAGCCCCAGAATAAGTATTACCAAAATTAACAAATTTCAATCCAACATTGAACTGTTCCTCTTTGAATCCAAGCTCTTTTGCAATTCTTGTTGGAAATTGAAAATTGGGTTGATGAGCAACAAAATAATTTATATCCACTGGTTTTAAATTAAGCTGCCCCATAAGAGATTGTGCTGCTTTCCTAACATGCTTAAAGTAGGCTGGATCTCCAGTAAATCTTCCCCCATGAGACGGATAAGGTTCTCCATCTCTTCTCCAAAAATCTGGTGTATCTGATGTGCAAGAAGAGCAACCTTCTATTTCAGCAATAACATCATTTTTACCAAGTATGAAACTAGCAGCTCCAAAACCAACAGAAAAATCTAATTCACCGCATGGTTGATCTCTTGGAGCAGCCTGAGAATTATCAGAACCTATCACCATTGCATATTGAATGTTAGATTTGGGATAGTTAACAAGCGCTGCTGCATCCTTAAACATACTTGTTGCAGCTTTGCATGCAAACTCTGTATCAATTGCATCTACACCTTGAACACACTCGCCTAAATTTTTACCCAAACCCAAAACTTGGGAAACTTTTGCAGCTATTGGCTTAACAGCATAAGGATTTGATTCAGAACCAACATAAACTTTGCCTACTAAAGAAGCATCTAATCCAGAGTGTATTAAAGATAATTTTCCAACCTCAACTGCTGCTGTTATAGAATTTTCATCTATGAAGGGAACAGATCTTTCTATCTTTCCTTCTCTAATTCTGAATTTTGAGGTGTAAACTCCATATCCGATTATTCCTGAATTTTCATACTCTTTCGTTGGTTTTACTATCATGTGCCCTTGATGTGGATAATATTCATCAGCAAAAGTAAAAGTTTGGGAAGTTGTAGGAATTATATCGCTACTGTCTACAGCATGCTTTACTCTAAATCTTGGAACAACCTCTCTTCCTTCTAATTTAGAAAAATCTATTTCTTCGCTACTTTTTATTAATCTATCAGTTAGTCTTCCTGGAATTCTTATTTTACCATCATGAAAAGAAATCACTCCAACAATATAACTTCCCATTTGTCTAAATCTGTTAGTTGGATCTGAAACTACACTGCAAGCTTCTAATTCTCCTTTGTCATAAAATAAATCTATATCTTGCATTTCGCCAAAACTTCCTCTTCCACAACTTGTACAGAAATTTTTTGGTACAGAATATTCTTCTCCACAGGCACTGCACCTACTAGCCCTGAGTCTATCTCCTATATATGAAGCCCTTCTTTCAATTGGTTCACTAGCCATTTAATCCCTTCCAAAAATATTTGCACGTGCTTTGGTTCCAAATCCCTCAAATTCTAAATTCAAAGCATATGTCAAACCCCCTACTTGATTTTCAGCATTACCTCTAAATTGTCTAACAATTTCATAAATTTGAGCTCCGCCTGTTGCTCCCAAAGGGTTTCCATCAGCTTTAAGGCCGCCATTGGTGTTCACAAACAATGACCTTCCTTTAAACTGATAAGATTTACTTTGTGACAAACTATCATAAACATCCATCCATGCTTTTCCTTTTTCTGAAAAACCTAAATCTTCTAATGAAATCATTTCAACTATTGAAGATTGATCACAAATCTCAGCTAATCCAATGTCCTCTATCTTAACTCCTGATTTTACTAATGCACATTCTATTGCTTTTTGAGTTGAGATAAAACCAGCTCTTTCTCTCCTTGAAGTAAAGGTAAGAAAATCAGTTGCTGCAGCACGGCTTTTAACATATACTGGCTTATTAGTATAACTTTCTGCAAGTTCTGGGGATGTTAGTATTAAAGCTGCTGCTCCATCAGACACAGGAGGAAAATCATAAAGTCCTAAAGGTTTTTGAGCCTCTTTTCTAGCGTTCAAAACTTGGTCAACTGTTATTTTTCTTGGATACTGTGCATTTGGATTTTTTGTTGCGTTCTCATGATTTTTAACAGGTATTAAAGCCAAAGCATGATTGAATTTTCCTAAAGAATCGCCAGAAATGTTGTGTTTTTTCAAATAATATCTTAGCATGAACTCATGAGCAGTTTCTGGTGTACATCCTGCATTATAACTTAGCGAATCTCCTAGCATCATCATATCATCTTTTATTTTATCCAATCGGTCTGTCATTTTTTCAACTCCACCAACAAGAACCACTCTTTGCTCGCCTGAAGCTATAGCATTGCAAGCCATCTGAAAAGCAGAACTAAATGATTTAGAACTTTCCATTGGAATATGTGAACCTGTTATCTCTGATAAAAGACCTTCTGGTAGAGCAATCTTGTTTGTTGGCATAAGAAGATAATTAGAACTGTATATAGCCTCTAAATCTTTTGTGCTTATTTTAATGCCATCTGTTGAAGCCTTTATCCATGCTTCTTCAATTAAATCTTCTGGATCTTTTTCGTAGTGTTCACCAAATAATGTTCTCCCAACACCAATTATAGCAACATTTGATTTCATAACAACACTCAAAATTTAAAAGATTTATTTTAACGCAAGGATTTAAGCTTAACCACGACGATTTTAGAAGAATTATCAATTAACGAATAATCTTGCAATTGACGAATAAGCTTATAAAGTTTATATGCAAGAATTATTGATTAGATTTTATGGAACAGACAATGATATTGGTTGATGATAAGGATAATTTTTTAGGCTATGCACCGAGAAGCGTATGCCACGCAGGACAAGGAAAGAGACATAGAGCCTTTGTAATACTACTTTACAACAAAGATGGAACTATTCTCTTACAGCATAGGAAGCATCACTTATTTGACAAGCTATGGGACTTAACAGCAGCAAGCCATCCTCTTCACTTGGAAGATAGGGATGAAGATTATATAGAATCTGCTCAAAGATGCTTAAAGACTGAATGGGGAATAGAAGATGTAAGTCTTAGAAAGATAGGAGCTTTCAATTATTTTAAAGCTTATAGCGATCGCTGCGAGAACGAACACTGCGCTGTAATTGTTGGAGAATATAATGGAAAAATTGCTACAAATCCTGAAGTTGCATATGGGTTTAGATGGGCTAATTTAAAACAACTTTTATTTGAGGTTACACAATTCCCGCACACTTTCACTGCATGGTTAGTTGAGGCAGTGAACTTAATCAAGAATAACGGTTGGAAAGAAGAAATTTTCTAATTCTAAATTAACTTTGTTAAACCTGATATTCAATCTTTAAAACAAATCATCAAGCCCTTGACGGTATAGGTCTGTAATATTTCTTAGGAACTTTGATGAAGAATATTATAATCGACGAGAAGATAATGATCGCAGCTGCAACATCGAAATTATTTGTTGAAGGCATAATGAATTGTCCTGTATGATTTTTTGAAGAAAACAGAGTTAATACAGTTAAGACTATTATCACTATGAAAAAATTAACCAAAAATTTTCCTAGTCTCATCTATGTTGTAGCAATCAAAGCTATTTAAATATTTGTATTAAGAACCAAATACTTTTGAAATAATTATTAAGCTTTTATTATTGTTCCCAAGTCCCTTTCTCCAAGCAAAGCTCTCTTGAGATAATCTTCTTTTTCACCATTAATTATCTCAACTTCAATATCATGGCTTGTTAATGATATCAAGCTGTTGATTTTACCAAGCATTCCGCCTGTAACATCAATACCAGCGCTTCCTCCAATAAATCCTATAATTTCTTGGTAATTTTTAGGAGTTATTTCTGGTATAAACTCTGCATTTTTATTTTTATGAGGATCTTCTTTGAAGACACCATCTGTAGTTCCAGCGATAATCATTCTTTTAGAGCCTAATTTTTTTGATAAAAATCCTAGAACTTCTTCTGTAGAAACTATAGAACAACCTTTCTTAGTATCTACCAAAACATCTCCATAAACTACAGGAACCATATCATAACTTAACATAGTTTTCAGAGGTTTCAAATACCATCTCTTGATTTTACCTCTTTCTGCTATTGCAGTCGAAGAAGGTTGAACTGAGATAGCATTTTCACCGGCTTCTCTCAAACTGTCTACAACAATTCCATTTAAATCTGATACTGCATCATGAACTTCTGCTATTCCTCTGTAGCTTTGTTTATCTATTACTCCCTCTCTGGTTCTGTAATTTTTTGCAACTGGATGAGCGTAAGAACCTCCACCATGTCCTAAAACTAAACTAAAATCTCTTTCTTCCCTTGCTTCATGAATCTCATTTGCTAGTCTGTATATAACATTTTTTCTATGAGCACGTACTTTAGATTTATCGGTGATTAAGCTACCACCAAGTTTAGCCATCGTCAAGTTCTTCATGTAAAACACTAATCTTAAGTGAAATTAGAAACTTTTTATGCCTTTCTATTGATGTCTAAGCTCTGATTACTGTCCCAAGACCTTTCTCTCCAAATAGAGCTCTTTTAAGATAGCCTTCTTTCTCTCCGTTGATAATATCAGCTTCAACTCCGAGTTTTGTTAGTTCAAAAATTCTCTCAACTCTATGGAGCATTCCACCCGTAACGTCGATACCAGCACTTCCACCAAGGTATTTTTTAATCTCTTGATAATTATTTGTGTTTATTTCTTTTATTAGTTTGGCGCTAGAATCTTTTTGAGGGTCTGAAGTAAACACTCCATCTACTATGCCAGCTAGAATAATTTTTTTAGAACCTAAATTTTTAGCTAAATAATTCAGAATTTCCTCTGTTGATATTATACTGCATCCTTGTTTAGTATCAAGCGCAACATCTCCATACGGAACAGGCAGCAAGTTATGCTTGAGCATTTCTTTTACTGATTCTAAATACCACTCTTTAATTCTCCCTTGTTCTGTGATAAGCGCTGCAGACGGCTGAACAGAAATTGCGTTCTCGCCTGCTTCTATTAAAGAATTTACTATGATTCTATTAAGTCTAGATGCAGCATCTTGAACTAAAGATATACCTTTGCAACTTTCTTTGTTTATCATTCCTTCATTCGTCCTATAATCTTTAGCTGGTTTATGAGGGAAAGAACCTCCACCATGGCCTATAATTAATTTCACACCTCTAGTCCTGGCTTCATGAATCTCTTTTGCTAATCTTTTGATTACATCTAGTCTTGGAGTAAATGGCTTTGTTTTATCAGTGATAAGACTGCCTCCAAGTTTAAGAAGTATGATATCTTCCATTTAATCACATATTTTATATATTTATTTAGTTTTCTTAAATAATACAGCCAACCCAGTTTCTGCTTTATGCTCTAAAAGACCAGCATCAACAAATTCTAGATTGCATTCCGATCCTCTTTTAATCCTACCTTCCATTTCTTCTTTTATAACCTCATCTGTAAGTTTAGAGTTTGCACCATATGCTGTCACAAATTCACCAGACACCGACATGGAGTACAAAACATAACCTCCTTCCCTTGCAGCTGAAGCTATTATATCAAGTGGAACTGGCTTTTTGTCCACATCTTTATTTGCCCATATCTTTCCGATGTCGTGAAGTGTTAATGTACAAACAGGATTTATTGTCGTAACCAAGTCAAGATCTTTAAGAGTTTCTCTCATAATTTCATATTTTAAATGCTCAAAGCTACTGTTTTCCTTACGATATCTTGGATATACGCTTACTTTTTTAAATCTCTGATCTTTTTCACCAAGTCTGAAGGCATCTCCAATAACAGCGGTTGCATTGTCAAAATATCCTTTGGATATTCCCGTAGCTAACAATTGAGCATTAATATCGAGCCCATAGGTATCGCTTTTTGGATAAACAGATGAAAGTTCGTGAGGTAACCACCCCTCTCCACAGCAAGCATCCAAAATCTTTCTAGGCCTAAACTTATCTCTTTTTAGATTCTTTTGTATTCTTTCAGCTACATACATACAATCATTAATAAGTAAAACAAAAAGCTTTTTAATCTTTACCTGGCAGTCTAACTATTGTCGATTTCATTCGTTTAGAAAAACCTTTTCTCCTTCTATTCTAATCTTATCTCCTGTCTTTATTTCATTTATCTTAATCTTGTCAACACAAGGTATGTTAGATATTATCGCTCCAACAGCTGTTATCGGTTCGCATTCCTCGTTTATTATAGCAAGAGGAGCCACATTGTTCTTTTTCATTCTATACAAGATGTAAGAGCCAACTGTAGAACCTTTACCAGTTGGAAATACTAGAACTTTTCCTTTAATGCTTTTTCCTTCTAATGGATGTCCTTTTTCAATAACTATTCCAGTCTCTGGGTCTACTCCACCTAGAAATCCTATTGGTTCATTTGAAACAACAGTCTCGCCTTCTACTTCTCCATATTTTATTATTCTTCCTTCAATTTTCATTCCCATCTACCTGTTATCGCTGCATTTATACATTTTTCTAAAGAGCCGAACCTGACGTTTAATTTAGAATATGAAGGCGCATAAAAAGCAGCTTTTCCAGAGTTCGTAGCAAGATTCTTAAAACCAAAATCTTCAATAGGAGCTACCACCAAACAAGTATCATTTACAACTTTTCCTCCGCTCTGCTCTATTATTTTAACGAACTCTTTTGCTCTTTCATTTGTATATCTGGATGTAGTTATCCATAGTTCTGTCTTGATTTTTTTACCTTTAATAAGTTCTGCAATCTTTTTTATTTCATCTATAGAAGCATGAGGACAACCTATGCTTACAAAATCTATCTCATTAACATTTGAGTTCAAAGAATTATAACCTTCTTCCAAACTTTCCAATGTAATTTTTTCTGCAGAATCGTTTATCATGTTCTTCATCACAGCTTCTGGTGTAATCTTATCTATATGGAACAAAGCAACTGCTCCACTAGCAGCCATTGAAGCGCCGAGAACCTTTAAATTATCTTGATTAGTTTCTTTAATCCCTATAATATATGGAACCTTGTTCTTTACAACTTTTCCAATCATATTTCCTAAAGCTCCAAAATCAGAAAAATCCTTAACTTCGCAATTAACATTAAAAATAAAATCTGCCTTACGGTTCTCATTCAAATGAAAACCATAACAAGCAGTTCTACCACAAATAGCAGCTGCTAAAGCAGAGGGACCACCTTCCCTATTGGTTCTAGCACCAATAACAGAATTGGCAAATGCTACAGCAGAAGACTCTCCCCATGCGATATGTTCTCCAAACTTTGGTAAAAAACCTATCAAATATGGTGTGCATGAACAGATTGGTGAGATGCCCATTTTCTTAAAGGCATCAATAACTCTTAACTGTTTTCTTGCAAATTCTTCTTTAAAGCCAAGCTTTCTCCAATTTTCCAAGTCCATCCCAGCAGGATTCAATGTTGTCTTGACGGAAATCTTACCGCCTTTCTTTGCCCATTCTTCTAGGAATTCGATTCCAGCATCTCCTAAGTTCTTATAACTCACACCAGAAACCTGTACGCTGTTTACCATAACAAGCTTTTCTGCATTGTAAATCTTTCCTAAAGCAACAACTATCTCCATAGCTTTTTGTATTCCTTCACCTCTTTCACCAACAAACATTTTCTCTTCTTCTTTTGTTAGCTCCATGACATCACAAATATTTTTTCAAATCAATCTTTCCATATCTTTCTTTCTTAAAACTCTTGTCTGTCTTGCCTAAAGGAATGGTCGCGTCAATGCCTGCCTTTGCTGTTAAAGCCTTCTTGCCTGGTTCCTGATGAGCAGAAGAATCGAGAGAAGAACCGGGTTGATCCTTAAGAATCAAAATATTCTTATCTGCTTGAGCACGAGTGGCGATCGCCCACTCAACTTCATTCATATCGTAAATATCAATATCATCATCAACAACTACACAATGCTTCAATGAACCGTGTCCTTTGAATGCTGCTTCCAGTGCTTTTTTACCATCATCCTCATTCTCTTTATGTATCTGGACTATAGCATGCAACCATGAGGTGCCACCAGGTGTTATTAAAACATTCTTGCATTTGCAAACCTTATTTACTTCATTAAAAATTGTTGGCTCTTTAGGCATTCCCATCAAAAGCTTATGCTCTCCTTTGCCTGCAATTAAAGCATGAAACATAGCATTCTTTCTATGTGTTATTTTTTTAATTTCTATGACCGGTTGCTCTCTTACTCGATCATATGTTTCGGTTATATCAAGGAAGGGACCCTCCTGAACTTTTTCTTTTGTTATCCTACCTTCTAAAACAATTTCTGAATCTGCTGGAACCTCTACATCAATAGACTTGCATTTAACGAGCGTTGTTTCTTCTAAGGCGTTTGCCATTCCTAACTCATCAACACCGTGCGGTAGAGTGGTTGCTGCTGCCAATAAAACTGGTACAGAATTTCCTATACAAATAGCAATATCCAGTTCTCCGCCAGCTTTTTTTAAAGCAGTGTCAGTTCCACGATTCTCAACTATTCTTGCAGCAAAATGATTTTTATCTAACAGCATTAATCTATGAAAACAAATATTTCTTATTCCATTTTCAGGATCTTTTATTATGCAAACTGCAGAAGCGATATACTTCCCACCATCCTTTGGCATGTATCTTAAAATAGGTAAAGAATTCAAGTCGACATTATTTTCTATTACTTCTTGACAAGGTGCATTGCTTATCATTGCTGGTTCTTTTAGATTACTAGTTGACCAACTTAATCTTTCTAAAATTTGATCTTTTCTAATTCCTAAAGCATCTGCTATTAATTCTCTAGAGGATGCGACGTTGCCTATGACAGTGTATTTTGAATTTTTAACATTATTGAAAATTACTAATTTACCATCCAAAGAAGCTAGAACGTTTGCAATCTCAAAGTCTGTCGATACTTCTTTGTTAATTTTTATTATTTTATTCTCCTTGTCTAATTTATCTATAAATGCTCTAAGACTCATTCTTTCCACCTCTTATACAAATTATTTTTAATGTCTAATAGGTCTAGGATTTTTCCAACAAAAAAGTTGTTCATGTCTTCCAAATTTTTAGGTTTAAAATAATACGCAGCATTTAACGGCATTATATCTCCACCGGCTAGAATTACCTTTCTCATGTTTTCAACATGAATTAAGTTAAATGGAGTTTCTCTTACGCATAAAATTAATTTTCTCCTCATCTTCAACTGGACGTCAGCCAACCTATTAATTAGTGTGTTTGAATATCCATTAGCAACTGCAGATAAGGTTTTCATGGAGCACGGGCATATTATGAATGCATCAATTTTATTTGAACTGCTTGATATTGTAGCTTCTATATCATTCTCATCATAATCATATTTTATTTGCGATTTAGTCTCTTCTTTTAATACTTTTTTACCTGCTTCTGATATAATTACACTAACATTGAATTTCATTTTCTTTAATTCTTCGATTAGCCTTAATCCTACTATGCCACCAGAGGCACCTGTTATCGCAACAACGATATTCATCTTATCTCCTTTACTCCTTCTACTCCAATCTCAGCTTGAAAAGAGCTAAAGCCCTTTTCATCATATATCCTCATCAATTCTTCTGCCTGTTTTTTATCTTTAGCTAAAACAATGCAGCAACCTCCACCCCAACCTCCAGTCGGCTTTGCTCCTAAAGCATTGTTCTTAACAGCAATTTCTATGATGTTATCCAATTTTTCTGTGGAAATGTTTAGTTTTTTTAGTTCTAGATAATACTCCAGCATCAGTTCTCCCATTAATCCAAGGTTCTGTTCTTTCAGAGCATCTAATGCCTGAAGAGAAATATTGTTTAATCTTTCTAAAACAGTGTCAACAAATTCTTTACTTTCTTCTCTTTGACTCCTAACATAGGGAACTGTTTCACCTGTTTTAGCAGATTCTCCACTGTCTACAAAAATTAAAGGAAGTTCAAAATTAATATCCAAAGGTTTTATTCCCTCAGATTTTTTGTATTGGATGTATCCGCCATAAGTTACAATAGAACTGTCAATACCTGAGGGTGTTCCACCGTGAGCAACAATATCTCCTTCATAAGCTAAATCTGAAATCTCTTTTTTTGTCAAGTTTGCTCCCAAAAACTTTGAAAGTGCTAAAGCAACTGCAGAGAATGCAGAAGAGCCAGAGCCTAAATTCTTTGGGACTTCTGAAATGTCAGTTATTTTAACTGGTTTGAAGCCATACTTTTTCATCAAACTTGCTATCACAAAGAATGGTGCACTTAATTTTTCTTTTCTTTGAATTTCTTTTATTTCATCAAAATTATTTTCTTTTTTTAATTTAGTAACGACATCATAAAGTTCAAAAAGCTCATTTTTCTTTAAAGATTTTTTCAAATCCAAGCCCCTAATTTCTAAAAAGACATAATCTTCTTCATTAGAAGTTACTATAGCAGTGCATCTTTTCCCAACGCTTGCAGCAATTCCTAAACCATCATAAACTACAGCATGTTCTCCAAACAAAATGACTTTCCCAGGAGCAGACGCTTTTATCATATCTATCAAATTTTAAACAACGCTAAATAGTATGGTCTCAGGTTTTTCTCTTTTTAGCCTTTTTGCACCAGTCATTTCTCTGACATACTGTTGAAAATCAGAAAATAGAGCTGGTGGTGCTGTGCAATGATCTACAGGAGGATTAAATGTAGCTACATATCCTTCATCAGTCTTTAAGCCATTTATCTTAAGATTATCGTAATTTGTAGTTATTATTAAACTTTTATATGCTGTATAACCTTTTGGACCTTTAATCTTTGAAGGAACTCCTTCCACTTTGATTTCCAATGGTTTAATGAAAGGAATGCGACGAAGGTCAAGCTTTTCACCGTCCCACAAATATTCGCTTATTTTATCTTCAAAAGTATTCACAACATTTTGAACTATAACTTCGTTAGTTGTCACACGAAATGATGGATAGCTACCTTCATTATATAGACGTACAGGTCTTTTACCGGAGATTCTTACAGTTAGTTCAGGTTCTCTTTCTATCATATTATAGCCTCTCTTAATTTTATAAAATAAAGAAAAAATTATATTGTTCTTTCGACCAGATAATCAGCAAAAGCTTTTAGTTTTTCTTTTGCAGGAGATGGTTTTAAAATTCTGTCCACACCGCTCCAAGCTTCTAAAATCATGCTTCTTGCTTTTTCTTTTGAATATTCTATTGAATCATATTTCTTTATTATTGCTATTGCCTCGTTTCTTAGGTCTTGATCTGTTGTATGCATGTTAAGAATCTCTATCAGCCTTTCCCTATCCTCTGAACTTGCTGCATTAAGAGTGTGAATGATGGGTAGACTTCTTTTTCCCTCAGTTATATCTTCTCCTAAGCCTTTCTTGTTCGTAAATTCACCTTCAATCAAATTTAGAATGTCATCCTGTATTTGGAATGCAATACCAACAGTCTCAGCATAATTTCCTATAATATTTATTTGCTCTTCTGTTGCATTGGAAAGAATAGCTGCTATCTTGGCTGACATTCTGGCTAATGTCCCAGTTTTGTAAGCACACATTTGCAGATATTCATCTTCACTTAGATTGTTTGCGTTGCACATTCCATTATGCCATGAAATATCCATAGCTTGACCAAGACTAAGATTTGTCATTTCCCTAATGTAAGTTTCATAAACCTTAACGAGAATCTTTGCATCAAATTTATCCCTAGCCTTAATCAAAGGCAATAAAGGTAAGTAGTACATCGCGTTTCCGGTATTGATTGCAACGTCTACACCATAAAGTATGTAAGTGCAGGATTTGCCCCTTCTCAACTCACTTTTATCTTCAATATCATCGTGAAGTAAAGTGCCGTTATGGATAATCTCTGGTATTACAACAAAATCAAAAACCTTGTTTTTATCTCCGCCCAAGGCTTCAACAACCATCAAGAACAAAGCCGGCCTCCATCTTTTTCCGCCTCTGTTTAAAAATTCCCATATAGGCTCGGCAAATGATTTGTTTGCGCAATCTATATTATACTTGTATTTTGCTTCTCCAAAAATGAATTTCATAGTGTTATCATCATATTGTTTAGGAATCCATTTCTCAATTATTTTATCGATTACTGGTGCTTGTTCTGCAAGCATCTTTTGAATATCAACCATCATACCACCGTAGGCTAATTTAGAATAAAAGCTTATAAATGTTTAAATCGACTACGACGTTATGTTAACACTTTTTATTTTCAAAGAACAAAATAGTCTTATGAAACTTAAAAAAGTCCAAGAGGGAAAAGTTACATTTTTTGCTCCTGAAGGAAGGATTTATGATGCTTCTGTGTTTTACAATCCAGAAGGCGAATTAAACAGAGACTTGTCTGTGTCAGCCTTGCAGACTTTTCAAAAAGAATTTAAGAATAAAATAACTGTCTGCGATGCATTGTCAGGAACAGGGATAAGAGGATTGAGATATGCAAAGGAAGTTTCTGGAATAAAAGAAGTTGTTTTAAATGACAAGAATCCTCTAGCAATAAAACTAATTAGAAGAAACATTAAAGAGAACAAGCTTGGTAATAAATGCATAGCAAGCAAGGAAGATGCTAATATCTTACTTAGAAAAAATGTTTTCATTGTTATTGATTTAGACCCTTTCGGAAGCCCGAACATATACACGGATAGCACTGCCCGTTCTATTTATCATAAAGGCTTCTTAGCTGTAACATCAACAGACCAAGCAGCATTAACAGGAACTTATCCAGAAGCTGGCTTGAGGAAATATGGAATAAAACCAATAAAGACCGAGTTCTACAACGAACTAGGAATAAGGATCCTGATTTCTTTTATTATTCTAGCTCTAGCAAGATATGACAGAGCCTTTATTCCAGTGCTGTCTTTTGCCTCAAAGCATTATTATCGTGTTTTTGGAAGAATAGAGCATGCTGGAAAAATTTCTAACCTGTTAAAGAACTTTAGATATGTTAGTTATTGCTCTTGCGGAAATAGAATGATTGGAACTAGAGAAAAGTGTTTTTGCGGAAAAGACTTCAAATTAATTGGACCTATTTTCATAGGAAATATCTCTGATAAAGTCTTCTGCAAAAAAGTTCTAGCAGATGTTAAAAAAAGAGACTTCAAAAAAGAAGAGGAAAAATTGTTAAGACTTATAATAGAAGAAGCTGAAATGCCTACTTTCTATTATGATTTGCATCATTTAGCAAAAATTTTTAAGAAGGAACCACCGAGAATTGAAGTTTTGATGAAGAAGTTAAAATCTAAAGGCTTTAAAGTATCTAGAACACATTTTTGTCCAACTGCAATAAAAACTGATGCTAGTCTGAAAGAAGTTTTATTCGGCTTCAAAGCCCAAGAATCTCTTTAAATTATCCAAGCTAAAAGCTAAGCTTCTTTTAGAACTTATTTCAACTTGATCTTTCCTAATCATATCCACAACTTTCTCTCCAATGTCACTTATTCTATAAGCATTTCTTTTTGAATGGACTAGAGGAGTTTTCTTGAGGTTACTCAAACCCTTTTTAAAATGAGGTTCTGCCAATCTGCTTGTAAACACTAGCTCAGAAAGATTATGAAACTTCCTATCGTTCCTATCCCTTAGCCCAGTCAAGACTAGGAAATCAGTAGTATTCAAAGAATGCCTTTTATCTTCTAACTCTATCTTCCAAACGTTTCTTTTCTCATCGAACATTATTTTCATTTTACCACAATCACTTTGCGGTAAATCTAGGCTTTAATTTGTTGTATATGGAGCACTTACCAACCCTAGGCCAAAAACATAATGGTCCTAGACAAGTCTTCGTACCTCTATAATAATAGCATGTCTTAACTATATCTCCTATTCTAATTACAGTTGGCCTTTGAGGCTTGAGTTTTCTAAACACAAATTCACCTTTTGGAAATTGAAACACATATACACCTTTGTCACTAACTCGTAATTATAATATGAATAGAAAGATATATAAAGTTATCACTAACTAGTGAAAGCTTTTAAACCTATCGGAATTTAAAAAGATATCTTTTCAAGTCAATTCTATTTTTCTTGATTTCTATGCCGTCTTTCCTAAGTTTTCTTATCTTGTCCTTTACACCGTGTTTAGAAGTATAGCCGCCTAAACTCCCATCAGAACGTATGATCTTGTAGCAAGGATATCTAACACCGTCTGGATTCTTACTCAAGAGCTTCCCAGCATATCTTGGATGTACTTTAAGCTTCTTCGCAAGAAGTCCGTAAGTAGAGATTTTGCCTTTAGGAATTTTTGCTAGCAACAACTGCATCTCTCTTATCTTATCCATAAAAATCTAGAATCTTTTGACTGGACCAGCCACGAACAGTCTAAATCTAACTTCATCGTCTTCTAGCTCTTCCATTATCCTCTTTATAACTGAGTTTGCTGGATCAGGCATTAACTTTATCCTTTTCTTTATGTCTTCAAAATTTGTGAATGGGCTTTTCTTTCTTTCTTCAATTATGTCCCATAAATGTTTCTTTCCTATCCCTGGGATAAGTTCTAACTGATGGAATCTAGTCGAAATAGGTTGAGCGTTGTTGAAAAAATTAACAAACTTAGGTTCATTTTCCTTTACAAGCTTTTCAACTACGAAAGGCAATTCAGACTTGGCGAAAGAAGTTAAATCATTAATAGATATTCTCCTCTTTATGTGGTCTATTTTATCTCTCTTTGACTCACCGATGTAGACACTATCGCCTGGCTTCAAATCAACATCCCTTCTCACAACAAGCTCTAATAAAGAGAAGTACTTATCGCCTATGGCTTGTGCTATTGGTTCCTGCCTTCCTGTCGAGTGACCCCTCGGAAGGAATTCTAATACTATAACATTTTCATCTCTCAGAAATTGCATATCAATCAACTGTATTTCTTAATTATTTCCAAAATTTTTTTTATTTCGTCCTCTTTTAAACTAAACTTTTCTCTGGAGAAAATCATCCTTAGTTCGTCGGCGTTCTTAGGCAAAAAGTTTAGGATTTGAACCATGGTTTCTTGAGACATTCTTAGTACGCCAGACAGCTCTTCTAATAGCTTCTTTGCATGTTCAGGGCTAAGTTTAGTAAATTTGTTCAGATGCTCTAAAGCAAGCTTCTGCTCGTAGCTAAGTTCTTTCTTCTTTTCACGACTAGATAAAATATCCTTGGCTTCTGCCATGCTTACAGGCCTTGTCTCAATAACCTTCATAAAATCACATAATTATTAGAATTTTAAACCTTTTAAAAATTAAGGTGCTTCTTCCTCATGCTCTTCCCAGGCTGGACTATTTTTCTAGTTCTAGCACAGCTTGGACAGACATATATTTTTTGCGAAAACGTGTGAATATTGTATCTTGGTATCTGCCTCATAAGAGTCGGATCGTTTATCCTAAAACCTCTATACTTCACAAAAGCTTTCCATCTAGGAACCCGTCTCTTACAAAATGTACAAGTAACAGTTCCCTCGCTTCCCCTAGTACTTGTATGAGCATATCTTCTTCTATATGGAGCTGTGCTTATTGGCATAAAATCACACTTTTAGTATATCTTTCATAATTTATAAATCAATCAAATATATTTAATTATTATGAAGAAATTTGAGTTTGTTGATATAACAACCGCTGACGTTGCCTTTGTTGCTTACGGCAAGGACTTGAACGAATTATTTGAGAATGCAGCCTTGGCTTTTTTTGAAGTAATGATAAACACAGAACAGATAAAGCTGAAAACAAAAAGAGAAATTAAAGTAGATGGAGATGACTTGGTTTCTTTAATGTTCAATTGGCTAAATGAGTTGCTAATATACGTAGACGGCGAGAATTTAGCTTTCAGCAAGTTTGACGTAAAAGTTGATGAGAAGTTTAATTTAGACGCAACATGTAGCGGAGAAAAAATTGATTTGAAAAGACATGAGACTAGAACAGCTGTTAAAGCTTGTACTTATCATAAGTTGGAAGTAAAGAAAACTGGCAATCAATGGAGAGCTAGAGTTATAGTTGATATTTGATTATAATCTTTTTCTGTATCTTTTCATTAACAAAGAGTTTGAAACAACGCTAACAGAAGAAAAAGCCATAGCAGCACCTGCAATCATCGGATTGATTGTCAATGGATAGAATAAGCCTGCTGCAATTGGTATTAATATGGAATTGTAGAAGAATGCCCAGAATAAGTTTTGCTTTATTTTCTTTATAGTATAGTTGCTGAGGTCGATGGCAGTTACAACATCCCTAAGATCATTCTTTATTAAAACTATTTGACCGGTCTCTAGTGCAATATCAGTTCCAGCACCAATTGCAATTCCAACATCAGCTTTTGCAAGAGCAGGCGCATCATTTATGCCGTCACCAACCATTGCTACAATCTTGCCTTTCTTCTGCAGTTTATCTATTTCTCTTGCTTTGTCTTTGGGCAAAACTTCAGCTAAAACAGAATCTATACCTAATTGACTGGCTATTGCTTCAGCTGTCCTTTTGTTGTCTCCTGTAATCATAATAACTTGTTTATTCATCCTATGAAGTCTATTAACAGCTTCTTTAGAGAATTCCTTCAATGTATCTGCAACTGCTATCAAACCAACGTATCTTTTGTTTAATGCAAGGATCATTACAGTTTTTCCCTCGTTCTCTAAATCGCTTAACTTTCCTTCGACCTCATCAGTTCTTATTTTATATTTTTTCATCAAGCTTCTGTTTCCAAAAAGTATAGTCCTCCTGTTATATCTGGCTAGAATTCCATATCCAGGTATAGCTTTGAAAGAAGTCGCATCTGGTATCTTCAATCTCCTTGCCTTATTAATTATTGCTTCTGCAAGCGGATGCTCAGAACCTTTCTCAGCAATAGCAGCATATTTTAAAATCTCTTTTTTATTTACTTTGTTTAATTCTATTATGTCTGTTAGTTCTGGCTTTCCTTTGGTCAAGGTGCCTGTCTTATCAAAGACAATTGCATTTATTTTATGAATGTTTTCAAGAGCTTCTGCACCTTTTATTAAAATACCGTTCTCAGCGCCTTTTCCAGTGCCGACTATTATTGCAGTTGGTGTGGCCAATCCTAAAGCGCAAGGACAAGCAATTATTAGAACTGATATAAAAATGCTGAGCGAAAAAACAAATGTCTGTCCAAAAACAAAGTACCATATTGAAAATGAAAAAATAGAGATAATCAAAACTGCTGGAACAAAATAGCTACTTACCTTATCTGCCAGTCTTTGTATTGGTGCTTTACTTCCTTGAGCATCTTCAACTAATTCTATTATCTGGCTAAGAACCATGTCTTTGCCGATTTTTGTTGCCTTGAACTTGAATGAGCCATGCTTATTCATGGTTCCGCCTATTACATTATCACCCTTTTTCTTTTCAACTGGAATACTTTCTCCAGTGATCATAGACTCATCAACAGAAGACAGTCCTTCTAAAACAAAACCGTCAACTGGTATTCTTTGTCCAGGTTTTACTATTATAATGTCTCCTATCATAACGTCTTTTATTTGAACTTGGATTTCTTTTCCATTACTAATAACTGTGGCTGTTTTTGGTTGTAAGCCTATGAGTTTTTTAATTGCTTCTGATGTTTTGCTTTTTGTTACTGCTTCAAGAAACTTGCCCAAAATAATAAAAGTCATTAAGACAGCAGAAGTTTCAAAGTAAACATGCTCTCCTAAAGCTTTAGGAAAAAACACTACAAACAAGCTGTAAAAATAAGCAGCGCTAGTACCTATTGATATGAGCGAATCCATGCTTGCAGTTTTTGCCTTTAATGCTGAAAATGCCCCTCTATAAAAACCATATCCGGCTATGAACTGAACTGGTGTTGCCAGTAAGAAAAGTATAATATTTTTGTTTGGTATCATCACGCCTAGCCATTCAAGAACCATAGAAATTATGAATATTGGGACGGACAATGCTAATGAAAATAAAAAAAGATTTTTCAATTTTCTGATTTCACTTTCTCTAGCCATCTTTTCTTTGTCTATAGTCTCCTCAACTTCTTTAATTACAGTATAGCCTGATTTTTCTATAGCTTCAAATATTTTATTCTCACTTATTATTTTTTCGTTGAACTCAACAGTTGCCCTTTCTGTTGCGAAGTTAACATTCGCATTGTTAACTCCTTTTAACTTTCTAAGTGATCTTTCAATGTTCTGTGCACAAGAAGCGCAGTGCATTCCTGATATAGGGATTGATATTTTTTTCATAGAACGCCTGAATAAAGATTTGTTTTGCACTTTTATATCATCTATGCCCGCAACCGCAACTGCTGTTGCAATTTCCTCCGCAAAAACCTTCATTTGTCAATTGACTTGTTTGATTGTATTGCTGAACGTCCTGCTGAGCAGCAGACTCAGTCAGAACGGTAGCCTTGTATGTATTAAAAATTTCTAAAGAAGTTATCTGTTGTTTTGATGTTTTAGAGGAATCATACTTAACATCAAAAACATTAGGAAGACTGAACTGAACACTTGAAACTCCATCTATTTTCTTGAGTTCATCTGATATCAAAGGTGCGTGTCCTGAGCATGGTATGTCTACTGTTAGTTTAATTGAAGACAACGCATTATTTGCTACTAAGGTATTTCCTGTCACAGGCTGAGCTACTGAAACATTCGCAAGTAATGGAAATATTAACATGAAAAGCAACAGGTTGATTCCTATGGTTGACCCATACATAGTTGAAAGATATTTCCATTTTCTCTTAATTCCGTTTGATGATAGCAAACCGTTTTTTCTTAGATATATAGCTGAGGATATAGTTGCAAATGTAAAAGATAGAGCCACGAGTATGTAAAAGAAGTAAGGATTTAGCAGCAGTGGTTTGAAAAGTTCTGTGGCTGCTGTAACTCCAAGCACTGAAGCTATTATGAAAGCTATGCAACCTGCATGCGGTATCAGACCGTATATAATTCCGGATTTTAATCCTTTACTTTCTTTTTGCTCGTTTTTTTGGCAACAATTTTGATTCTCGTTATCTTGATTATCCATTTACTCACCTTATTTTTTGATGAAGTATATTCCAAACATAATTCGGATTGTATCCTAGATTACTCCAGTAAATTTTAAATCCAGGCGCACTTCTTGATGTAATTGGCATTTTGAACTTGTTTTCACAAGACAAATAATTCTTCATAAGAAATAGAAAGATGAAACACCTTATCAACCATTGTATGAAACTAGTTTCATTGCTTTAAAATAATGACATTTGTCATGCCGCGTCTTTTTCTCTCTATCAGTCTTTTACCTTCTAATCTATCAAGGATTCTAGTTACTTTAACTTTTGTGAATTTTGTCTTATCCACCAAATCTGACTGGAATATCGTCCCTTGAGCCTCGATTATTTTTTGGAGTACAACTTTTTCATGCTGATTAAGAGTACTCATAACTTTTTGATAGTTTTCCTTTGTGATTTTCTTTGGTTCAACCTGCGTCTTGAATGTTTTGATTTTTGTGACTATTCTTTCTTCCTTACCCCAAAAAATCAAGTACAAACCGATTATGATAACAAACAGCATTATGCCTATGCTGACATTTGTTTGAAATTCTATTGTTCCCCACATCGGGCAACTTGGACCATGAGAACATGAAGCATTTATGATGCTTGTCATTGCCTGATTAAATGAATATATTATGAAACCAATAAGCAATGCAATTACAATTACTAAAATTCCTACAACTCTGTTTCTCATAAATTCATCTTATTAAATCTTCTCATCAACTTCTTTCTTTCCAGCATCCAATTCCTTTTTTTGTTCAGCATCTTCTCTTAGTAACAAGGTTTGAAACTCTCCCATGTGCGTTTTTTCTTCCTTTGCAATATCTAAGAGAATTTTCTTTATGCCTTCGCTCTCTGCCAGAGAAGCCATCTGCTCATAAAGATTTATTGCATCTAGCTCGGCTATCATTCCTACTCTAGCTATTTCCTTATCGATCTCTCCTTTTTTTAACTTGCTAAGATTAGCTGGTATCTGTGACATCATAGTTAACACCTCTTAATCATTTGTTTAAAATCTCTTCCAGTCTTTGATTAACTTCATTCCAATTAAGTATGTTCCAAAAAGCATCCACAAATTTTGACCTCTCATTCTTGTAGTCAAGGTAGTATGCATGCTCCCAGACATCTAGAACCATTAAAATCCTGAACATAGGGTAGACGTTTACATTGTGTTTTTCAATCTGCATTATTATTGGTCTTTTAGTCTGCCTGCAGAAAGCTAGTACCGCCCAACCAGAACCTTCCACGCTAATAGCTGCTTGGGTGAATTCCTTCTTGAATCTTTCAAAGCTTCCAAACTCATTGATTATAGCTTCATTCAAAGCCTCGCTAGGGCTGCCGTTTCTTTCAACTGACGCCAAGTTGTTCCAAAATAAAGAATGTAAAATATGACCACCTATGTTAAAGGACAATGCTTTCAAAGTAGACTTGATATCCAGATCAGCTCCTTCACCTCTTGCCTTATCCAAAAGCTCAAGTATTGCGTTTGCGCCGTTGATGTATGCCTGGTGGTGCTTGCTATGATGCAATCTTAGTTGCTCTTCAGATATGAATGGCTCTAAAGCATTGTACTCATAAGGTAATTTGGGAAGCAAATAAAATTTATTTTCCATACTATCATCTATCAATTAATTTTTATGCACTTAAAAATTAATATTCCTCGCATTTAACTTGGTAAAAGCTTCTTGCATGATCGCATGAAGGACATTTTTCTGGAGGTTGCTTGCCAAAGTGAACATAGCCGCATTCTCTGCAAACCCACCAAACTTCCTTGCTTTTCTTGAATACTGTTCCAGCTTCTACTTCCTTTAAGATTTTCTTATATCTCTCTTCATGATGTTGCTCTGCCATTGCGATTGACCTGATTCTCTTAGCTATATCTGGAAAACCTTCTTTCTCAGCAATCTTCACAAATTCTGGATACATCGTTGTATGTTCATAGTTTTCTCCAGCAATTGCTGCCTTTAGATTTTCTGCTGTAGTACCAAGTATTGTTGGAGCTGATGCTTCGACTTTGATATCGTCTAGTTTTTCTTTGCTTTTCTTTTTCAATTCGTTGATTAGTGTGAATAACCACTTGGCGTGTTCTCTCTCATTGTCAGCTGTCAATAGAAATATCTCACTTATCTGTTCAAAGCCTTCATTTCTCGCAGTCTTAGAATAAATTGTGTATCTGTTCCTTGCTTGGCTCTCACCAATAAATGCCTTTGTTAAGCATTCTATTGTCTTATTCATTTTAATCTAACTTAGTTAGAATTTCGACTTTTTTAAATCTTAGTATAGATGAAGGTCATTGATATCAAATCTCCAGCATAATGTGTTATAATTATAACGACTAGAACAATGACCAAGTGTTCTAGAATAACTTTCCAAGGTTTTTCTTTTCTATATCTAGCGACTATAAAACTTAGAACCCCAAGCATAGTTAGTCCCCAAGCTACACTCAAGTAAATTGCATTTGTAAGCGAGTCTGGAAATAAAAATATAGGGACTAGAAATGTCAATGCAAAGAAGAACTTTGATAAAAATGTGGCGAGGGTAGATTCCCATATTTCTTTTGAAGTGTGGTGATCTTGAGATTCCTGGGAAATATGAATCCCTAATGCATCTGAGAATGCATCTGCTATTGCTATGGTAAGGACACCACCAATGACTGCAAGAGCAGAGTGAGTACCTGCGTGTAGACCTACCATTAGACCTAGAGTCGTAATTATCCCGGATGTCAAACCGAAGCAAAAACCTATCTTAAAAGGATGATTCATAAACTTATTAATTAATAATTAATATAAAAAGATGATTTCATGAAAAGAAAATGTCCGAACTGCGGAAATATGAGCTTGGATTTTATTAATAATGAATGGATCTGTCATGAGTGCGAGTATCACACGCATAAGCTCAAGAAAATTAAAGGAAGCTTCAGATAAGATGCAGGGGGCCGGACTTAACCGACAAAAAATTATCCTTTGATAACGCCGATTGGAACAAATCTTACCACTTTCTTTCCAATCCCTGCCTCATCGCTTACTTTTGCAACTTCGTCTATCTCCTTGTAAACTTGTGGAGCTTCTTCTGCAATAACCTTCCAGGAAGCAGCTTTAATTAGAATTCCTCTTTTTTCCAAATCAGACTTGACTTGCTCTCCTCTCAAACTTCTTAATGCACCTGATCTTGACTGGACTCTGCCTGCTCCATGAGCAGTTGAATAAAATGTCTCTTTTGCTGCTTCCGTTCCTACAAGCAGATAGCTGGCAGTCCCCATTGAACCTGGCAAGATAATTGCTTGTCCAACCTTTCTATGTAAGCTAGGAATCTCAGGATGCCCTGGAGGAAATGCTCTTGTTGCACCTTTTCTATGAATAAAAACTTTTTTGTTGACACCATCTATTTCATAAGTCTCGATTTTTCCAATGTTATGAGCTACGTCATAGATGACCTCTAGTCCTATGTCCTCTAGTTTCATTCTTAGAATCTTTGTAAAGCATTCTCTAATCCAGTGCATGATCATCTGTCTGTTTGTCCAAGCATAATTAGCAGCACAAGCCATAGATGAAAAGTAATTTTCACATTCCTTCGTTCCTGATGGCGCATAAACAAGCTCTCGATCTGGCAACTTGCTTATTTCGTCTCTAAATTTTGATTCTAATATTTTTAGATAATCTGTGCAGACCTGATGGCCAAAGCCTCTGCTACCTGTATGAATCATAACACAAACCTGTCCTGGTTTTTCAATACCAAATACTTTTGCTACTTCTGGAGAAAATATTTTATCAACTACTTGAATCTCTAAGAAATGATTTCCTGCACCCAAGGTTCCCAGCTGTGGAGCTCCTCTTTTCTTGGCTTCATTAGAGATTTTACTTGCATCAGCGCCTTTCATGCATCCTCTCTCTTCTAAATATTCAAGATCTTTTTCAGTTCCATAGCCTTTTTCAGCAGCCCAACTTGCACCATTGTTTAGAACCTCATCTAATTCTGAGAAACTTAATTTTAATTTTCCTGTCTCTCCTACACCTGAAGGAACATTAATGAAAATTGATTCTAACAGTTCTTTTAATTTTGGTCTTACTTGCTCTACTGTTAAATTTGTTTTTAGCAATCGGACGCCGCAATTTATATCAAAGCCAATGCCGCCTGGTGACAGTCCGCCGTTTTCAAAGTCTAAAGCAGCTACTCCGCCAATAGGAAAGCCATAGCCAAAATGCATGTCAGGCAAGGCTATTGCGTGCTTGTAAATTCCTGGTAAGAAAGCAATATTCGCAGCCTGCTCAACTGCTCCTTCCTCTACTTCTTTCAAGAGCTTTTCTGATAGAAAAAACCATGTTGGAACTCTCATTCCTGGCTTTGCATCCTTTGGCAATTCCCATAGGCAATTACCAATTTTTTTCATTCTTTCCTTTAGTGACATAATATCAGTTTACAAGACAAGAATTTATAAAGTTTTAAACTAAGCCTAATCTTTGTAGAACTGATGAACCTGTTTCTAAAATTGATACTGTTCCATAAAAATCTTTTTTAATTTCTTCTTGGATTTTAGCTATTTCTTCCTTATGCTGCTCAGGAAATAGTCTTTCAAAAGAATCCATAGCCTCTGCCCAGGTAGTGCTATCCCAATTTTCTTTGGTTCTTAAGGTTCCTCTTCTTATCTTTTCTTCAATGGATTCAATTGGCTTTGGCATGTAAAGAACAACTGGAACTTTATCCTTTGTTGGTCTATCATCTAAAATAGGACCAAGAATTCTTTCTCTTTCTTCTATGTATTTTGCATAATCATCTTCACTTCTTCTTCCTCTTTCTTCAATAGCTTCTTTAACCATTGCTTCAAATTGTCTTTCTAAAATAGTAGAACTCCAATGAGCATCTGGATAAAATTTCTTATTCAAGCCTGAAAAGGGTTCTACTGGCAATTGACTTAAAAATTCTGTCCTTTTACTATCACGATAACTTTCTTCCTCTGTAGCCGGTAATTCTCTACTCTTTAATATTAAGGCATAATCTACGTCGTGACCAATTTTATATAATTTATCTATATATTTTGAATAAGTTATCATATCTACTTTTTTCTCTTTTATTCCTCTTGTGACAGATTCATATTCATCAATATTCTCTTTCAGAGAAGTTCTACTAAAACTCCCAGACATAACTAATGAATTAATTTCAGTTATTCTTTTTGCAGCACTGATTGCAGCATTGTTCATCAAAGGCAATCTAGATACGATTTGATCCAAACCAAACATTGAATACTCAACAGTATCGGCTGCAAATTTTCTTACAGCAATGCTAGGCCTAATGCTGCCGGTATCTTCGCCTATTGGTTTTTCATTATTGGTTACCATATAAAACAACTACTTGAATTTCTTGAAAACTTCCTCAGCGGGTGTCGACTTTTCCCAAAGAAAATAAAAATACTCTCTAAAAACTTTTGCTATCGTGTTGCTTGTAATTAAAGTGCCAATATAATTTGCAAACTCGTCACCCCATAGAGCTCCTTCTCTGAAATTAAATTCCATACCAGGTTTTGGTAATTTTTGTATAAGGTATATCTTATTTTTGTCAGAAATTATTCCCCTCAGGTCATTTGAAAAATCATCATAACATCTTAATTCGGCACCTGCCCTTATTGCTTTTTTAATATTTGGTAAAACTTCTTTTATGCATTTGAACCAAATTACTTTATATTTTATGTTTTTACTTGTAAGTTTTTTTATCTCAAGTGCTCTACGATTTATCCATGAGGCGTCTCCTGCAAAAACTAGAAATTCTTTTTTCGTTTCTTCATGAAGCCTATTCCATATCTCTTCAATGTTAGCACTTCTCTTTGTTAAAGTCAATAGCGCACTGCTATCAGTCATCTCCTGTTTTGGCTGTGGTATCGATGAAACTACTTTTAGGAACTTGGAAGAAACATCATCTATGCTCTTTATTCTTTGTTCTATCTCCCTCTTCTCATCAGACTTTAAAATCTCAAAGAATTTCTTTAAATTAATTATCTCAAATGTTTGAGGCCTTGCTTTTGAAACTGAAGTCAAACCTCTTTTAGCCAAACTTTCCATGGTGTCATAAACTCTTGGAAGAGGTATGTTACCAATAGAAGAAATTCTTTCTGCATTCGACTTTCCAACTTTAATTAAAACCATACATGCTTTTGTTTCATATTCTGTTAAGCCTAATTGCCTTAACAAAGACTCTGGCGACTCCATGGATTTCACTTTAGTACAATTTAACTCCTAAACTGGAGTACTCTTTGAAATCTTATAAACCTTATACTAACTTATGAAAAAACGTTAATTGCCGTTGCTTCTTTTACTTTTACTACTGGTTGCGAGTAAGTATATAAGATAGCTTTACAAAATTAATAAATATGGAAAGGAGCAAAAAATTAATCTTTGTATCACATTGTATCCTAAACCAAAACGCAAGACCCATAGGCGGAGAAAAATATCCCGGATCTGTAAAAGATTTGTTAGAATTATTTGGTGAATCAGGTGTAGGTATCATCCAGATACCTTGCCCTCAATTAGAATTTAATGAGGGACTTAATAGAAAGGCACAATCTAAGGAATCTTATGACACGAATGGTTTTAGGACAAATTGTCAAAAGTTATCTATTAACATAATACAAACGATAGAGAATTATTTAAGAAAGAGTTATAATGTTCTAGGAATTATAGGCGTTGAACTAACTTCTACGTGCGGTGTCTATCAAATAAGAAACGGAAGAAGAAGCGTTCCTGGAAAGGGAATATTCATTGAAGAACTAGAAAAGGAAATGCAAAAAAAGAACTTCCAGATTCCAATCATCGGAGTGAATTTAAATAATATTTTTAGCTCAATGGAAAAAGTCCAGTCTTTATTAAAATTCACATAATTTAAGAAACTTTTGAAGAAGCTTCATCAAGAACTGTTTCTTTCATAATCATTATTTTATCTTTATAGAACAAAAATCTATTTAATTTGAATTGTCTGAAGGCTTGATTCATACTTTCTTAAATTCTCAATTTTAGGAGCTCTTTCAAAATTATCAGCAATTGTTGAAGCCTTTTCTACGATTTCAGGAGTAATCATATCAGTATTAAATAACTTCTGAAAATATGAAATAGACTCGGTTAATAAATTTAAATATTCTTTGCCTTTAGGTAAAATTTTATATCCTAAAATTGGTTTATCTATTCCTTCAATCATTTTAATTCTTCCAAGTCTTGTGTTTTCACTAAGTATGAAACCTAATCGTGCTGGATATTTATTTCCTGTATCTCTAATTTCTGTATCTTCTATCAACTCTGAAAATGTTCTATACGTTGGTTCCGCCGCTATTAAAGCATGGTATAACTTATAATTATAAAATCTAAGTTCCTTCCGAAATCTTTCTTTAGATGGTTCCATATAAGAAATTAATGAATATAAAGAATTTAAATCCTCTCATCCCTCTGAAGAATAATATGGACCCAACAGGATTCGAAGTGAAATATATCGATTTTTTACATTTTTTCTAGAATCGGTATGCCCAGTAAGTATAGACCTGATCTAAATACAGTTCTAACAGACTCGACCAATTTTAATCTAGCATTCTTTATTTTTTCTTCTGCATTTAAAACCTGTAAGAACTGATAAAACTCATTAAAGGCATCAGCTAGGTCATACAGATAGTTTGCTAGTATATGAGGCTTTAACTCATTTGCAGACTTTTCTAGAATGCTTGGATATTTGGAAATAAATTTTATCAGCTTCAGTTCTTTCTCGTCTTTTAGGTTCTTTGCATCGAAGCTTTTTGGTTTAGCCTTGCTTAAAATAGAATTTGCTCTTGCATAGGTATATTGCAAATAAGGACCTGTGTCACCTTCAAATCTAAGAGCATTTTCCCAAGAGAAATTAACTATTTTTTCAGGAGAATATTTAACAATGAAATAAACAATAGAGCCTAACGCTATGGCAGTTGCTCTTTTTTCCTTTTCTTTTTCATCTAATTTCCATCTGTTCTCAACTTCTTGTAAAGCTCTTTTGTATCCTTCATCAATTATATCGTCCCAAAGAATCATATGTCCTTTTCTTGCTGACATCTTCTTTCCCTCTAAGAGGACCATGGAATAAGCTAAATGAAAACATTTCTTTGCCAAGTCTTCGTTTCCTAGCAAAGTTATAGTCTTGAACTGTTGTTGAAAATGCAACTTTTGATCTTCTGCAACGACCCAGATGTTCAAGTCTGGTTTGTACTTTTTGAATTTCCACAAGGTTGTAGCTATATCTCTCGTCAAGTAGAGCCCTGTTCCATCTGACCTTAGAATTATTGTGTTTGGTAATTCTGGCTCGAGTTTTAAAACAGTTGCATTATCAGAATCGAAAACTAGATTTTTAGATTTTAATTGCTCTATTATTTTATGACTTTCTTCCTTAGAAGAAGACTCTAAGAATATGTCTTTAAACTTTATTCCAAGACTTTCCCAGTTTTCTTTAAAGCCTTCCAAACACCACTTTAAAACTTTTTCAGCAAGCTTCTTAATTTCCTTGTCTCCTTTCTCATATCTTTTTAACAATTCTTCTGCTTTTTCTTCTAAGGTAGGATCTTCGCTTATTTTTTCATTTATCTTAAAGTAAATGTCTCCCAGCCACTTGTCAGGCTTGCCTTTAGGCGTCTCATTGTTTCCAAGTATCTGATAGCCTAGCAAAAGAATTGAAAATTGCTTTCCCAAGTCATTTATATAGCAAAATCTCTTAACATCCCACCCTTGGCTTTCTAGGACTCTTGACAAAGCTTCCCCAAGTATTGTAGAACGTGTCGTTCCCATATGAAAAGGATGTGCAGGATTTGGAGAAGAAAGATCTATGACAGCTGTTTTATTTGATTTGTTAAAACCATATTTTTCATTGACTTCATCCAAAACCTTTTGTCCGAATTCATTCCATCTCACATAAAAATTCAAGTAAGGACCTATTGGTTTTACGTCTATAAAGTCTATTTTTAATTTTTCTGCTATTTCTTTAGCAATTTCATTTGGATTCTTATCAAGTTTTTTAGATAAAGAAAAGCAAGGATAGGCAAAATCTCCGTACTCTAAAGATTCTTCTATTTCCTTTATTTCAACTTCTAACGCCTTTGCTATCGCCTCTTTCAAATAAAACCAAGAATTTTTCATATCAAAACTCATATATTTAACTATGAGTAACCTTTTTCTTAAAGGTTTAACAATTTTTACCTATGAAAGGACAGACTGCTATTGAGTATTTATTGCTATTTTCTTTAATGCTTATAGCACTCTCGTTCTTAACATACTATGCTCAAGACATGACTCAAAGAAACAGAGAAGAAATTATAATGTCAAATGCTGTAATTGCTGTAAATAAAATTGTTGAAGCTGCTGATATCGTCTATACACAGGGGAAACCTTCACAAATAACCCTTTCAATCTATATACCAGAGAATGTACATTTAATAGAATTTTCTAATAAAATGATAATAATGAGAATTGATGTTAGCTCTGGTAGTACTGATATAATTGCAGAATCCAAAGCAATTTTAAAAAATAGTACAGGTGGTATTTATTTTCCATCTACAGGAGGAACAAAAAGGATAAAAGTAAAGGCTGAGGGGAGCTATGTTAACGTTACAGAAAGCTGAAGTTTCTACTGAATTTATGATTTTTATAGGAATCTTGTTAGTTTTTTTCGTTTTTTTCACTGGCATAATAGGAGTAAACAATATTGACATATATGAATCAACGGTCTTTACAAATGCAAGAAATATTTTAGATACTGTAACAAATGAAATAAACACTGCAACAAGAATAGAGGGCTATTATAGAGAATTTTATATTCCTGAAAAACTTGTAAGCGGTGATGAATATAACATTACAATTTATAAATCTTTAAGAATGGTTAAAATCGAGTGGAATGGAATGAAAAATCTTATGAATAATATACAAACAGAAAACATTCAAGGTAATGTAACTCCTGGTATAAACAAAATCCAAAGGGAAAATGGAATAGTGAAAATAAATGAAAGCTGAATTATTCTCTTCAGACTTTATGATAAGCATTCTATTATTTTTAACTGTATTAACAATAATTATCGCTTACTATCAAAACTTACAGACAGATGTTTATGAAACTGATATTAGAAACGATATGCATTCAAAAGCTATTAATGTAGCAAGTCTATTAGCAACTACAAGCGGTTATCCTAAATACTGGGATTCAACTAATGTACAAATTATCGGTCTTTATGACTCTGGCAAATTCAACTTAACAAAGTTTGAAGAACTAAAACAAATGACACAAACAGAATATCAAACTGTAAGAGTAAAGCTTGGAACTGGAAATTATAATTTTTACATATCTTTAAAAAATACAACTGAAAACATAATAGTAAAACCAAGCGATCCTAGCTTTAGTTATTCTTGCGGAATTGATGCTGTTAATGCTGATCAAGTTGTACTGATTAAAAGATTAGGGGTAGTTAATTTAGAAGGCAATGCAACCAAAGTAACAATGGAGGTTATACTGTGGATATGAAAGGTATAGTCTTTACCTTAGATGCCGTAATAGCATTGTTATTAATGATTTCGATAATTTCTCTTTTAATCTTCTTTAGAACAGAACCATCATCACCTTTTTACACAGCACAACAACTGCATTTTATATCAGAAGACTCTTTGATTATACTTTCAAAATCAACTCTTAGAGAGGTTACAAACCAAACTTTACTTATTGATTTAAATCAAAGTGGAATTTTGAGTGAAATTTATTGGGACTATAAGGCAATAGATGTTATAGGAATGCTGTGGGCGGAAAATAATGAAACATCAGCTATGGTAGCAGCGAACATAACAAAAGATATTTTAGGAGACATTTTGCCTGAAAACATAGGCTATCAACTTCTGATAAATGATAATAATATCTATAACTCATCTGATTCTTACTTAGAATCAACAGCAGAGATTTCTTCTGGAAGAATTGCTTCAGGTTATGAATCTAACAAGACTGTAAGCGGATGTGTTGCTATGGCATATTTAACAAGCATAAGAGGGAAAAAAGATTCTTCTTACGTCTATTTTGGAGGTTATGTTGGCGATGGAAATATAACAGCAATTTTGAATTTACCTTCTTTTGATAATATAACAGAAGCATACATGGAAATGGATGTTGGTAACAATTTTACTCTTTATATAAATGGAAGTTTCTCTGGAAATTATACTAAAGGAAGTGCTGAAGGAGGATACTTAAGAGCTGATAAATGGGTTATTTGCAATACCACTTTTAATCCTACCTACTGTTCATACTTTAAACCTGGAAACAATACAATAGAATTTCTTTTTGACAAATACATAAATAATTACATTGGTGGTGGCTACTTAAAAGTTACTTACAACACATCTCAAATGGCTACAAGTCTTGGTGAAAACATTTCTTGGTTTCCAGGAATTAAAGGACTAATAAATCTATATTCATCCTTCTACATCCCTGGAGATTTGAATAACTTAAGTGCATATCTCCACTACAAAAACACTCTAGGTGCAACTGTTTTCATGACCATAGGTAATGTTACAGTATATAGCGACGATGCAACTGGAAACATTACAGTAACACTGAATAATTCAAACTTAAGCACAACATTAAATTATACTGAACTGAATAGACAAACCATACCTCTAAGGTTTGGTACTGAAGGCTTCGCGTTAATGCCTGGTGTTGGATATAGTGACTCTGTCCTTATAACAGACCTTTCAGGTAGTATGGGCGATTGTGATGTTATTTCTGCTTGTGGCATACCTGGAATGTGTGATGCCACCCCACCAATATGTCATCAAGAAAATATAGTGGTTGCTAAGCAAGCTGATATAAGTTTTGTTAATACGGTCTTGAATGTATCTGGAAATAGAGTAGGATTAGTTGCTTATGGAACTCGTGTGTGTAGCAATAATGGATTAACAAATATTTCTTCAACACTACTTAGCAGAATAAATGGTTACGACCACAACTGTGGTAGTACTTGTATTTCTTGTGGCATAGACAAATCAACAAAAGAAGTGTTAAATTCTAAATATGTTCAAACCATTATTTTAAATAATTCTATTTGGTTGTATAACACTTCATATCCAACAGGCGAGCCACCAAACGATGAAAACGGAACCAGTTGGACAAACACAAGTTATAATGACTCTAGCTGGAGCAATGGTACTGCCATTTTAGGCTTTGATACATATCCTTACTCACCAAGTGTTAACACCAGTATTACTAATAATGGTGGCAATTATTTTTTCAGAAAAAATTTCACAATAGATGATGTGAACTTTATTGAATATGGTGAATTGTTTGTTTTATCAGATGATGGGGCTGAGGTTTACTTGAATGGTAATTTGATTGACAATGACACAAGTATACATAATGCAACATACTGGAATAGACCGAATTCCTCTACTATTTTCTACGATGGTTTTGAAACTTATTACGCTAGTGGTGAAAATCACGTAGATGGCTATATGTTAAATATTTCACCTGGATATTGGTATATAGACGATGGAAATGGAAATCCCAGTGTCTATGGTGAGGATGGAATTTATGTTACGGCTAATTATGCTGGTTATCCAGCTTACAATGGAACTGATGTTCTTGTTTTCAGGGATATGGACTCGTATGGATATGCTCAGACAAAAGTTAATCTTTCTGGGCGTTCAGGCGCTACACTTTCATACCACTGGAGAATGAGTTCCAATTTTGATGATAATGAATACTCTGATTTGAGCATATGGGATGGCCAATGGCATCAAATAGATATATATTATCCTAATCAAGGTGACGATATTTATCATTATGCTGAAATTGACCTCACTTCTTACAAAAAAGTTGAAAACTTCACAATAAGATTTGGCTCTAAATCAAGTGATGATAATGAAAGGTTTTATGTGGATGATGTAACTGTTAGAGAAAAATCGGTGATAAACAAATCATATTTTTTAAACGGCAAAAATGTTTTAGCTGTTAAATTACATAACAGCGATGCCAAATCTGCTAAGTTTGACCTAAAACTTAACATAACACAATCTCGTTATAAAGCAATTCTTGTTATGAGTGATGGAGAAGCAAACTATTGTATACCTGGCTGGGATTGCAGCGATAGCACAGCCAGACAGGAAGCGATAAACAAATCATGCGAAGCAAGGGATAACAACATAGCTGTTTACTCTGTCGCATTTGGTGCTAGTGCTGGTAACGATACACTTCAAAGAATAGCATGCTGGAATTGTAGTTCAAATGGTTGGATACCAAATTGCACACGTTTTTATGTTGGCACTAATACTACTGAATTAGAAAAAATCTATAAAAGTATAGCACAGGATATAGTAAACATTACTTATAATATATCGCAAACAATAGTCGCAGGTGGAAACATAACTTTTGACAATACTCTCTATCCTGATTCTTACATATGGTTCAACTATACACCTATACTTAATCCATACGAGTATGGAGAAATATCTTTGAATATAGAGACGCCAAGATTTGGAAACTTAACAGGAAATAATAGTATTGACATGCCATATAAAGAAGGTTGGTTTAATGTGTCTGATAAAGTGAAAGTAGTTGATGCAAAAGTTACATCTTATTCTTCACAATATTGGACACATAAACTACATGTGAAAAATTATACCGGTGTTTGGAATACAATATTTAATTTATCAAAATACGGTAGCGATTATAATGTTCTTGGAGACCCCTTTATTGTACAAATCCCTGTAAACTATATAGCAACTGGTAACAATTCTGCTGGAATAGGAACTGGATTTGCTCCTGCTAATGAGACTGGTGGTTCACCAGATGATAGGATTATCTATACAATAAGAGTTAAAGGATCTGTGGGTTATGGCGCTTTAAATGAAACTTGCGAAGGTGCATCAAATGATGCTAACCAAAGACTTATTGATTTAATTGGCGATTATGTGAATTTTGCATCTGATCAAGTAACTATCCAGAATAATACCATAAGCCATGTTCCATATATGTGGGGCCCAGCAAACGTGAGAATAAAGGTTTGGTTATGAAAGGACAGTTTTATAGCGTTATGATAGCTATGTTTGCTATACCTATTTTAGCCCTGATAATTTTTTACTCACAAACCACAATCCCCCAAAATATCGGTACTAACATAAGGGCAGATGAATTAAAGTATTTTTCAGAAAGTTTAGAAGAAGATTTGATGAGATTTCTGCAGATAAATGGCAAGAGGGCTTTGATAGCTGCGGTTGACATGGTTATAACAAATGGAAAAGGCTTGGACGATGCTCCTGCAAGATTGATTGAAATGTTAGAAAATGGAACTTTGAACGGCACTCAACCTTTTCCTGATCAGAAAAATCTAACAACATGGGAAAAAAATATCAGTGATATCGCATTAAATTCTGGATTTTACGTAGAGTTTAAAAATGCAACAATCAATGTGACTCAGAATGACAGCTTTAGCGTATTATTTAACGCTACGATTTATTTAAACATTTCTGACGCCACAATTAAGATAGGTATTTTAAAAAACATGTCCGTAGCTGCTGCAGTCTCAATAGAGGGAATGGAAGATCCTTTATATTCAATTAAAACAAATGGAACGATTTTTAAGACTGTAAAAGCATCCCAAACCAATAAAAATACCACTCCGATTGCAGGAGTTTGGAACCTAAGCAACCTGACTTCTGACATTAAATATGGCTACTATCACACCTCTACTAATGGTGCAAGTTTCTTAGATAGACTAGAAGGTAATGTCACTCTATCTGGAAAATATCAACCTTATGGTTTGGAGTCATTTGTTTACTTACCATATCTAATAATCGCTAGCCTTTCATCAAGTGTTTTAGACTATCAGTATTGGACAAACACACACGGATACCTTATAAATGAATCGAAAAGTTATGACCCTCCGCTTGATCCTGTCTATCAGTGGTTTAGGATAGACCATCTAACTGATGATGATTATGGCATAAATGATCTGCTTAATCAGACCAGTTAAGTTGCTAATCATCACTTCCAAAATCTCAATCAGCCTACCTTAATTTTATATGCAACAAACTAATTAATTTGATTAGGGAAAACTATGGCAGACATGTTAATTCAAACCGCAATTGACGAATTAGCAAAAATAGTATCTGAGAAGAAAAAAATAACCATAAGCGAAGCTGCTAAGCTGCTTAAAACAAATGAAGCTCAAATAGAAGAGTGGGTAAAAATTCTTGAAGAACATGGATTTGTAGAACTAATTTATCCTGCACTAGGCGAACCTCAAATAATCCTAAAAAATTTGGATAAAAAAGATTTAATTAAAAAGGAAAAAGAACTTATAAATAAGAAGGAAGCAGTTAAAGAAAAAGCAAAAGATTTTGAGAAAAATATTGAAGCTGTTGAGAATAAGATTGAAATAAGTAACAAAGACTTCTTAAAATTAGACAGCGAACTTAAGAACAAGCTAAAAGAATTGGATAAAAATATAAAGAACCTAGAAGAGCTTGAAAGCAAGAGAATCGAGGTAATTAAAAAGGCCGAGGAAATTAAATCAGTAGTGGACAATATAAACAGTGAAATAGAAAACATAAAGAATGAAATAAAACAGATGGAAGAAAAAATAAACGAACACATTAAAGCTATAGAAGGACATGAAATAAGCATCAAAAACTTGGAAGAAAACAAGAACATCATAGAAAATGAGATAAAAGACTTGGAGAACGAAATTAAACTTTTTAGCTTGTTGTTTAAAAAACAGATTAAAATATCTATGCTGGGCTTAAAAAACATCTTTTCTAAGCATAAAGAAAAAACAGAAAAGATTGAAAAAAAGAGAAGAGAAATGCACGAGAAAGCATTAAAAATTAAAAGTATTGTAAGCGAGAAGAAGGATAAAGTTCAAAATAAAAAATTATTCAAATTTTTGAAAAGGTGAGTTTATGGAAACTTTACAAAGTTATGTTATTGTTGCTGACGATGTTCCTGCAAAAATTGAAGTTGTAAAAAAATCTGAGGAATACACACCAATTTATGAGGTAAAATTTCCAACAATAGAACCTGCTACCCAAGCTGTTTTAGATTCATTAAAAGAAAGATTAATAGAAATTGTAAAAATTGAGATATCTGAAATCCTTGACCCAAAAGTAATGGAAGATATAAAACAAAGGTTCTTGGAAAGCGCTAAAAATGCATTACTTCAAGAACTTCCAGCAATTGCTGATAAGGAAAAGAATGTTTTAGCTGGAACTTTGGTTCATGAAATGCTTGGAATGGGCAGATTAGAAGTTGTACTAAATGATGACAATCTTGAAGAAGTTGTTATTAATAATTCTGCTGAATCTGTTTGGGTGTTTCATAAGAAATGGGGTTGGTTAAAGACAAACATCACTGTTCCAACAGAAGAGCAGATATACAACTATGCAAGCCTTATTGGTAGAAAAGTTGGAAGACAGATTACAAACCTAAATCCTCTAATGGATGCACACCTAATAACTGGAGACAGAGTCAATGCTACCCTTTTCCCTATATCAACAAAAGGAAATACTATAACAATAAGAAAATTCAGAAGAGACCCTTGGACTATAATTCATTTTATTGATCCTACTCAAAAAACAATGACAAAGGAAATTGCTGCTTTGCTGTGGCTATGTATGCAGTATGAACTGAATATACTGGTTGCAGGAGGAACAGCTTCTGGTAAAACATCTGTATTAAACGCCCTTATGCCTTTCATACCTCCAAACCACAGAATTATTAGTATAGAAGATACACGTGAGCTTCGTTTACCTGATTTCTTACACTGGATACCCCTAACGACTAGGGAACCAAACCCTGAAGGAAAAGGTGAAGTCTCAATGCTAGACTTGCTAATCAACTCGCTAAGAATGAGACCTGATAGAGTAGTAGTAGGTGAGATAAGAAGGCAGAGAGAAGCAGAGGTACTATTCGAAGCAATGCACACTGGACATAGCGTCTACGCTACATTGCACGCTGATAGAGCTGAACAGGTTCTAAGAAGATTAACAAATCCTCCTATAGATGTTCCTGAAAGTATGCTAGAAGCTTTGCATCTTGTTATAGTCCAGTATAGACATAGAAGACTTGGGATAAGAAGGACTTTAGAAGTAGCAGAATTTATACCTGGTGAAGCTGGAAAATTTAGTTCAAGATTGGAAATTCTTTATAGATGGAAACCAACCACTGACACCATAGAAAGAGCAAGGAGTAGTATAAGACTTATAAATGAGATAAGATTGCATACAGGAATGACAGACGATCAAATGGAAGAAGACCTTAAAGAAAAAGAAGTGATACTTCAATGGATGCTAGACAACAACGTAAGGACAGTTAACACTGTAGGAAAGGTTGTTGCAGAATATTATCATGACAAAAATAGAATATTAAAGATTGCTAAAGCTAAAGGGAAACCTGAAGAAATTATTGGAAGAGCTCTCGCAGAAGAATTAAAAACAGCTGTTTAATATGATAATACCATTTGTACCATTTCCATTAAGAAAGGCAATAAAAGAAGCAAAAATATTTGAAAAAGCAGGTGCTGTTATTGCCAAATCTAGACCGTCATTAAAACTAGACCTCTTTCAAGCTGAGATACAAATGCATCCGAAGGTATATGCTTCTATAGTAGCTTTGACAACTGTGTTTTATTTTTTTGTAATGACGCCCATAATATTTCTCATAGGCTATATATCATTAAGAAAGCCTGATTTTTTCCTTCCTTTAACTGTTGGAGGAGTATTTTCTCTTTTTATATTCTCTTATCTTATGAGATATCCTAAATTTGTGGCATTTAGAAGAATTAAAAAACTTGAAAAAGATTTGTTAGATACCTTAGAACATATACTTATAGAAATAAAATCTGGAGTTCCTTTATTTAACGCAATGATCGGAGTGACTGATGGTTATGGCGAAGTAAGCGATGAATTTAAAATTGTCGTTAAAGAAGTAAATGCCGGTATACCTGAGATAAAAGCACTAGAGAGAGCTTCATTAAGAAATCCCTCCCTTCACTTTCGTCGATCCTTATGGCAGATAACCAATGCAATGAAAGCAGGAAGCGACGTGGCGTCCGCTCTAGAAGCGATTGTCAGAAACTTAACACAAGAGCAAATAATAGCAATAAGAAGATACGGTCAAGAATTAAGTCCGTTCACATTAATGTACATGCTCATTGCTGTTATCATGCCGACACTAGGAATTACTTTCCTTATAATTCTATCATCATTCGCTGGACTGAAAATTCCAGACTTTCTTTTTCCTTTGATATTATTAGTCTTAATTGTGTTTCAGTACTTTTACATGGGAATTATAAAAACTAAAAGGCCTGCTTTGGTGAGTAAATGATAAGACTAAACCTTCAACTAGTAAAAAATATAAGATTTCGAGAGAAATTAGCATTTTTCACACCAAAAAAGTATAAGGAATCTTTAAAGAAGCAAATGATTTACGCTGGAATAAGTGAAGAAATCATTGACAGGTTTATAGGATTTGCTTTCTTTTTTACAATATTTTTAGGATTTGTGTTGGCATTTGATTTCTGGCTTATAGGCTGGGGTATAAATGGAATTCTTTTGGGAATTGGAGTAGGCTTTTTCCTTTTAATTATTATTCAAATCTCTATCATTCTAATAGCAGACTCAAGGGCTGCTGAAATAGAAAAGGTTTTACCAGATGCTCTGCAATTAATGTCAGCAAATGTTAGAGCTGGAATGACTGTAGATAGAGCAATTTGGCTTGCAGCAAGGCCTGAATTTGGAATTCTCGAAGAAGAATTAAAAAGAGCTGGTACAAAGACTGTTGGTGGAAAACCTATCAAGGATGCTTTAATGGAGATGTCAGTAAGAATAAAATCTGACTTGCTTGAAAAGACATTTAGACTAGTAATAGAAGGTATTGAATCCGGTGGAGAACTAGCCCATTTGCTTGAAGAGACTTCAAACAACGTAAGAAACGTTCAAGGCTTAAGAAAGGAAATTAAATCATCTGTCACAACATATTCCATATTCATATTTTTTGCAGCTGTATTAGGAGCTCCTGCCCTTTATGCCATAAGCTTGTTTTTTGTAGAAGTAATGACAAAACTTTGGTCACCAACGGTATTAGGCGGTGTTAAAACAACAGGAACTACAATGGGAGGCGGTATGCTATCAAAAGCAGGTGCGCCAACTATTACTGTAGACCAATTATTTTGGTTTGCTACATCAGCTATAACTGTAACAACTTTATTCGGCTCACTAATAATAGGACTTATACAAACCGGAAAGGAGAAAAATGGCATAAAATTTATTCCAGTACTGACATGCGGTGCATTAATTGTGTTTATAGCAGCTCAATATTTAATCAGACTATTATTCGGCGGATTTTTTGTTATGTAAGCAGATCAATTAAAAGTTGTATCAAAACCATAGAAACCTTTAAGTATGACCTTAACGAAATAAAATTGAATAAAGGAGGTATTTTAAATGAAAGGACAAACAGCAGTTGAGTACCTAATGACCTACGGATGGGCCATATTGATTATTTTGATAGTAGCTGGAGTATTAGCATACTATGGAATATTCGCGCCAGCAGGATTCTTGGGACCATCATCCAAAGGATTTACACAGGTCACTGTTCTTCAGCCATGGGATCTTAGTTCTGATGCAGTAGGAACTCTAAAATTCCAAGTAGAAAATAGAGTTGGCCAAGACATAACTATAACTGACATTAAGGCTATTAATGGAAATGCAATACCTACAGTATCTTGTGCCCTAACAGACCCTGTAACAGGATACGCACTGATAACAGCTGGTACAAAGTTCCCAACAAGTGGTTTAATGACGCTTACTTGTGCAGGAGCTATAGGCGGAGCTTCAGGAAGCAGTTATACAATAACTGTTGAAATTGATTACACTGTAGGCGGAACTGCACTCAAGCAAACAGGTACTCTCAGCGGATCTAGAAGCTAATGATTTTTCATCTTTTTAATTTTTGTAATTTGTTTTTTCTATTTATTATTTTGTATAACTTATCTTTCTCCATCTCAAAAGTTTTCTCATCATATTTTCGTATATCTCGTACCAGTCTTCTTCCGGCCACTCTTTAGCATGATACTTTTCTTTGGACTCTTTGCCAGCATTATAATCCTGCTTTGTCTTTTCTAATAATTCAGGATCGCTAAATCCATCAACTTTAACATCAACATCATTTAACCTAGTTTCTCCTGTTTTATTGTCAATAGTCATGCTGCTGCTGACTTTAGAAGAATACATGTTATTTCCCCTTCTGCAAGTCATATGTGTATGAGTTTGCCTTGTCTAACAAGTCAGGCAAGTGGCTGGACAGATCCCTTGCTATTGGCAAGTCATTTGACTTGGCACTAGCGTCACCATGAATAGCAGAAAAATACTTGTTGCTTGCGCAAACCGAATTTACATTAATTTTACCATAATATTCAGACATTAAATCACCTCTTTTTATGAGCCTCATAAGCGATCTCATTGCTATGCTCTAGAGACTCGGCTAAACCAGAAGCAAGACCTCTGGCAGTTTCTAAATCATTTGAATGGACAGAACCTTCGCCACTTACACTCGAATAATCTCTTTCAGAACGAACAGTGCTTTTATTATAAACTTTCCCATAGCTCATGGCATCACATCCTTTTTAACCCAAGGTGCAGCTGCTCTAACTTCTTCCCTGTCTTTTCCATCAATCTTAAACTCCCTTTCAAAAGTCGTGTAATTATCATTTCCATAAAGGCTTCTCTCGTAAGAACTTCTCATGTAAGATGGAGAATTTTTGTTCAATGACATAGAAATCACGGTTTAAAATAATTCCTTCCTGTTCTTTCTCTGAATTGCCTGTCAAACTCATCATGAATAGCGCCTCTAACATCTGTTGAATCGTCAATTCCGTTAACCTCTACTTTTTCAATTCCGAAGGATCTCATTCCACCTCTTAATTCTGAATCGTCATAAACTGCAGAATGAGAAGTCCCAAAGCTATCATAGTAGTCTGTCTCAACAGTTGTTTTACCTCTTTTTTCTTCTATTCTTATTGACATTTTATCACCTCAAGAGTTTTTTAGCAGGAGGCTGAGTTTTTCCAAGGTTGAGAAGATATTGTTTAAATTCACTGCAATTATTGGAACCTGAAAATTCTCCTTTTGCATCTCTTTTTCCAGTTCTTCCATCAGAATCCCCTTTCCTGGGAGTATTTTCTTTCCATTCTCTATTCGATATACTGCGCATGTTGGAGAAAATTCAACTCCTAATATTCCGACAACTTTGTATTCCTTGTCTAGATACTCTCTCACTTCTTTTAGAACTTTCAAAGAAATTTCTCTACAACACTTCCTGTATACCTCGTTATTATAATTTTCCTTTGTCTTTAGCTGTCTGTTCAAACCACCATCGAACTCAACCTCTGGACAAGGTAATTGAACAATTCCAACCTCAGCCTCTGCAAAGAAGTTTACAATTTCCTTTATTGTTCCATTTGATTTCTCCTTACCAACGGCTCTTACATTTTGATTCAATATGCAATGCGGAACAAAAACGACCTTCTTCATGCCTAATCTATGGAAAAGTGATGAGCAAATAGAATCCTAACCACTTAAGGTAGTGAAAATAATTTAAATTACAACAATTAACGTAAACCGTTTCTTGTCGTGGTTATATTTATATCCTAACGTTTTCAAAATAAATAAAATTATGAAGATAATATTTGAAAATGAAAAAGATGCAGAAGCATTTTTAAAATTATGCAAAACAGTTGCTAAAGCTGCAGAGAAAGAGATTTTATAATATCCTCCTGCAAATTAGATTGAAATTTAACTGGTTGCTTAATTTTTAATTATTTTAGGTGGGAAAATGGTTGTAACTGACCTCGAAGGCACTCTGGCAGACGGCATAGCTGCATTACACTATGCAGGTTGTGCTGGAAGATTAGTTGATGCCAAAAAAATTTTTAGTCATCTTATAGAAGAAGAGAGGAGAGACTTGTACGAGGCTAAAACTCTTAATCAATTTATAAAAAGAAAAGAAGTTTCTCAACGTTTTCATATAGAAGAAGGTGCATTGCTTTTGGAAGGACTGCCTACCTCAATACTAAAGGCTCCTATAAAACCAAGTAAAGTCTCTGCAAAAATTTTTGAAATGGGAAAAAGAGATAAAAACACAACAATATTAACTTGCACTGAAGAAACAACTGCCTTAGGATTTTGTAAAGAATATCAAGTACCTTTTTATAAGATTGCAGCCAGCAGTAAACTTCAGACTGACTTCACTGGAAAAGTTCTAACAGGGAAGCTTGAAAGATACTGTGGCAGCATAGCCAAAGCAGCTGCCTACTCTGGAAAAGAAGATGTAATTGGTAATAGTTGTATAGATTTATCTATGTGTAAAAAAGCAAATGAAAATAATCGTACTGTATACGTTGTAGATAATAATCATTCTGCAATTGAACAAAAATTCTTACAGGCTCTTGAAAAGTTTGAAATACCCTTTACACAACTTTATTAAGCCCTAAAGGAAGGCAATAAACTCCCAAATAATGTAGAACCCATAGAAAATGCAGTTGAAAGGTAGATTGAAAGCATGAAAACATAAATTATTATTAAAAATCCTATAAACGTTGTAAACATGTCAGTAGAATAAAGTTCTTTTATAGACCTGAAGTAAATTGATAAGCTTAAAGCTATTGTTATTGCAAGTACAATGAAACCTAAAAGCATTCCTAGCATGGGATATGCTGCAGACACTAATGACATTATAAAAAGACCAATTGAAATCGGCAAAGAGCTGTAAGTCGTTGCTGTCAAGGCCTCATAATATTTTCCCTTTCCGCCAAGAATGTTCATTATTATGTTTACTATATAGCTCAAAAATATGCTAAATATAATTCCAAATAACAAAACTGTTAAAGTCGAGCCAAAGGCCACTAAAAATATTATGTCCTTGTAGAAGGAAAAGAAGAAACTCATACTTATCAGAACCCATGAGAGAACAAGTATCAATATAGTCTTGCTTATGTCCTTTTCTTTTTTAGCTTTTGCTATAGCTATTACAGGATTCGTTAAAATCTCTTTAATTCTTTCCAACACAACACCCAATAAGTTATTATGCTAATTTGTTTATAAAGTTTAATTACATTGGCATCATTAAGAACAGTATTAACTCTAAAACTACTAAGGCAATACAAATTCCAATGACATGAATCGGCTTTAGCTTAATTATAGACTCTTTATCCTCTTCATCATAACGAACTAAACCGGCAATGCTTGAAGGCGATCTTAGTTTTTGCTTTTCTGCCATTTTATCACATATTTCTTATTAATCTTATATATTTAAATTAGTTTTTAAAATATGAAATATAAGTATTAAATATGAAAAAAAGGATGCAAGAAATACTTGTTGAAATATTAAAAGATTCTAGAAAAAGCGATAGGGATATAGCTAAAAAATTAGGAATTTCGCAACCAACTGTAACACGAATAAGAAAAAAATTAGAAAAATCTGTTATAAAGGCTTATACAGCAATACCTGTATTCCCTGAAATAGGAGTTGAACTGCTTTCCTTTAACTTTGGAAAATGTAGCAATCCGAAAAAGGATACAGAATTTTGCCTAAAACAGATGACTAAGACTAATCCAAAAATATTATTTATATCTTCGGGTGAAGGAATGGGAAAAAATTGCTTAATAGTTGCAATACATAAGGATTATAGAGACTATGTAGAATTTATAAACAATATTAGATTGCAATGTAAAGGCGTTAGGGATGCATTCGAAAGTTTCTTAGCTCCAACAACAAGGGAACATGTCTTAGATTTTGCGAATCCAGTAACAAGCTTGATAAAGGAAAAAAAATTGAAAATTTAACATTTTCATATTTGTATCATTAATACAATAATAATTCATTTTTTTCTAAAAAATAAAATAAATTCTGAAATTTTAAGAATTAACTATTTACATGACTTATAAAAATTAATATTCTACTAGAAGCTTTGTGATTAATTATGGGCAGAAGATGTAGAGAAGATATAATAAATGAAATATTAGATGTCTCAAAAAACGGAGTTAGAAAAACAGAAATAATGAGAAGAACAAACATAAGCTTTGGACAAACTAGAGTTTATTTACCCTTATTAGAAGGGAAAGGTCTTTTAAGAGTAGAACACTCCAATAGCAATGGTGGAAAACCTATCTATATAACTTCTGATAAAGGAAAAGAATTTTTACAGTGTTATAAAGAAACTATTAGCTACTTAGCATAAAAGGAGTTGTGTGCTGGGCATAATGAATGTCTGGAAAATGGTGTGTGCCTGTCGTGCTATTAATCGCTACTTTACTATTTCTTTGAACTTCTATTTATTATTAATTATTATTTTACTTCTTTCTCGAATTCTCTTTTCAACTTTGGTAGGAAATTTTCCAAGAATTTCAATGCCTCTTTGCAAACCTCAATCGAAACCTTAGCAGCACTGTAAACTGTCTTATTTCTTAAAATTCTATATCTGTCAAAAGTCGATATTTCAGATTCGGAAAATTTGTAGAACTCCCTTAAGAATGATATTAAAGCTTCGTGGGAGTATGGTTTATAGCCTTTTAGAGACATCAAAGACTGGGAAGCTTCCCTTAATGTTTCGTAAATATCCTCAAAAATAAAGGATGATGTAAATTCACTTATTTCCTGTTTTTTGATGTAATCCAAGCGTTGGACTGCCTTGTTCATCAAAGACTTGGTTTCTTCCTTGTCTACTCTCTCTTTCTTGGCCAGATTTTCTTCCAAGTAGTATTGAAACTTTTCTATCATCACAACACCTTCAAATAACCATAAACAATATTTCCATTTATCAAGTTGTTTAAAAATTCCTTCTCGCTCTTATCTATTTGGATTTCATATATATTTATCTTTCTTTTTAGTATCTTTTCAAATCTCTTGAGATCCAACTTAATTTCTTTTTTTGTTATAATAGCTATATCTATATCACTTTCGGATGTATCTTCCCCTTTTGAATAACTACCAAAAACTACTATTGCTTCAGGCTCCTCGTACTTATTCTTAAGAAAATCTATCAAACCAGATTCAAACAGAGAAAGAAGGTTGTAAGACTTCTTCAATAAGAAGAACTTTTCATTTCTGGAAGCTTTTACGTTTTTCACAACCTTTCCTTTTTCAGATACAAGCAACCCCTCTTCTTTCAATTTCTTCAATATCTTCAAAACTCCTGGTGCCGATAAACCGGTCAGTCTCGCAATCTCCCTTATGTGAAATTTCTTATCCGGATTGTCAAAGAACAGCTTCATAACTTTATAATTGTTATCTTTAGTTAACATATGTTAATAATAGTTAACAACTGTTATTTATAGTTAACGAATTTAACTCATTGATTTGCATCAAAAGATAGTTATTTTTAATATTTGTTTTCTTATAACTATCAATAAGGAGAATCGAAATGACACCAGAATTAAATTACGTATTTGTATATTTACTTTTGTTAGGCCCGGGTTATTTTTTAATGAGAGTCGTAATATCTTCTATAAACGGATTTTTCTCTAAAGATGAAACGCGTATCGATTATTCTAAATTCAAAGAAGTTGATAAGATTTTATGGTCATCTTTATTTGGTTTGTTTATTTTGGTAATTTCTATGGTATTACCAAGTTCTTTGTCAAGTAATATAATTCAGACCATTTTAACCGGACAAGTAATAACAGCAACAGAATTGGGGGTATACTTGTTTTCTCTATTGATAGCTTTTGTTATATCCATACTTTGTGTAGAAATAGCCTTTGTTCTATGGAAGGGTTTCAAAATAACAATAGAAAGTCTTTACAAAACTATTTGTTTCGTTATAGGTGATAAAAAATCGGTTGTTTCCCTCTTATATTCCCGCTGGGATTTTAGATGGAATTTGCTAAAGGATGTAAAAGAGTTTTTAAGAAATAAAAACGTTTTATTTACCTTATTTTTGAAGGATTCTACTATTAGAGGTTATGCTGGAGGATGGAAAAGTTTTCCAGAGCTTGAAATTTGTATTCGTGATGCTGAAATAAGAGAAAATAAGAATGTCTATAAAGTGAAAAAGGTTTGGATACCTAATAAAAAAATAGAATATTATTCTTTATCATCTAAAATAAAATCTTATAAAAGATTTATTAAATACCCATATGAGTTTTGGTTTGTTGCAGGTATAGTTTTCAGTATTCTATGCTATCTTTACTCAGCCATAGGATATCTAATTCTTGCTGCAATGAGCTTTATTTTAGCATATGTTATGTACAAGAAAAAAGGATTCGACACAGAGATCAAAATCTAATTATTTCATCATAATGCTCAGATAACATAATTAAAGTTATTATTTAAGATGATGTAAATTTTACACTATCACCTAACCTGCATACAAATAGATGGCTGGATAACCATTTGTTCTCTTTATTTCTGGATACTTCTTGGACATTTTCTCCAATCTCCTATAGAATGTAGTCCTATCTATGCCAAGTTCCTTGCAATCTGAGGTTTTTACCGATCCTCTCTCCTTTAAAAAGTCTAATATTTCCTTATCTGAAAGATAATGTCTATTAGGGCTACTGGTAGCATTCTCAGAGCCTACTTCCTTGTTAGAAGGGAATTTTATGGTGGCTTTGTCTGTCATCAGCTTTATGTGAAAGTCTGCGTAGTTATTGCAGCTTCTTACGCTTATCCACACTGGAATGACTGCAGCTTCGGGGGTTTCTATAGCAAAAGGCATTGTTCCGTGAGATTTGGAGAAATGATGACCCACTTCGGCACACCTTAGATTGTCCTTGAATATGATTTTCGAGTTAGCGGTAACCTGTTTGCAGAAGAAGTTCTCGACATAAGGCATATTGTAGTTAGTGAATATGATAACTGTTCCATTAGAGTGTGATATGACAATTTTGCCTATTTCCTGGATGTTATAGGTTATGTTTTTTGCTCTGTCCTTCTCGCTTGGCGTATTAGTTGCGTATTCCTCCCACGATTCTTTTAGAATGTCTGCGTCGTCTTTAGCGATCTTCGATATGAACATATAGCCGTGTCTAACTTTCATATTTCCACCTTAGAAAGCATCTTTTTGTTTATTTTGACGCCTTGGAATTGTATGACGTCTATAAATCCGAACTCCCTGAGTAGAAATAGCAACTCCCAGCACTCACCTTTGCTAATTTGAAAAGAACGGCACAGAGATTCGAAAATCTTTGGAAACCTTATAATCCTGTTTGGAGCAGTTTCCATTTTGCTTATTCTTCTCAAAGTCAGAGTATATAATCCAGATTTATTAGCCTTCTTTATCATTCTCATTCTGAACAGCTCCAGCCGCAATGGTTGGAGTCTTCTTTTTCATTAATTCGTTTACAAGCTTGATCCAGATTGGCAAATCTGACTTTAGTTTATCTTCAACCATTGAAACACGTTTAGTTGTAGTTTTAGCTAATTCGATAGAACGTTTCTATTACACTAACACTACGCTAAACTCAAACTCTACTTTTGAAACTGTTCTATTATCTTAATAATATTATTGTCTAACTCGATTTTTATATCTATGCCCTTTCTGTTGAATCAAGTATAATAAGCATTTTAAAGTTTTATTCCTTAAAAGATAATATGGATAAGTTAAAGATTCTCATAAGCTCCGTTATTGTAATGGTAATTTTTCTTGTATTTTTCTCACATTTTAATATATTGCCACCTTTTTCTTCTGTTGAATCTGGAAACAGATCAACTCGATACATTAGCGAGATTATCAAGTTACCTATGCAAGAAGATGTTAAATACGTAGTTGAAAAATTAACAGTGAGTCCTTATTTAGATGAACTGTCTGTTGATATGAATTTAAAAATTGAGAATAATGGAGACGAATCGATAAATGAAAGCTATTTAATTTTTGTATGGCGGGGCTCGGAAGTCTACATTGATGATGTAGATATAGACGCTCCTTACAAAATAGAAGTTTCTCAGGATAAGGGTGCTTTTCTAATTATTGGAAAATATTATAGTGAAAAGTTCCCTACGTATTCTGAAAGGAGAGGCGATATGATATTATCTCTCACAGGAAATGGCTCATATATTTCAGGCAAAGCAACAGTAATTAAAATTAAATATATTGAAAATTCAATAGAGCCTAATAAAAGTATAAATTTAAGAACAAAAATAAATTTATTAGAATCAGTTTGGAGAAAGGACTATTTAAGAGGCAATAAAATTCTAAATATATTATTTTTTGGATTACTTTATTCTTATCCTTTTGAGAAATATGGTTTTGAATTACCAATAATGTTTCCATCTGGAACCGTTGAGGTTATAGATAGTGCTATAAAGTTTCCAGAAGACAAATCCTCATTCTATTTTAATGCAAATGTTCACGAAGAACAAACTATGGTAGGTGGGATTCTGTGCTGGTTTGGACCTCAAGTGTTTGAGGGATATACTTGGATAAACATCACCCAGCACTATCTTAATATTAGTAAATGCACTCAATACGATTTCTATTCTGGTGCACCAGGCGATAAAGAAATATATTTATATCCTATAAAGAATTTAGAAGAGAGTAAATTCTTTTACGAAAAGACGCCTGGCATATTATTAATAACAACCCAATATGGATTTGATCCATCAAGCATAGGTTTTAAATTTGTTTTGCCAGGAATAATATTTATTATAGCTATTTTTGGTATGTTTAAATTAAAAGATTCAGGACATAGATTAACGGTAGGCTTGCCTCTCTTAATACTTTTAGCAGAAATCTGGATTTCAGAGATAGAAAAAACTATATTTCACTTGAATATTCTTGATATTTACTATTTAGCTTTGATAATTACTCTAATAACTGGGTTGATTATAAGTGAAAGAAAATAACAATTTCACAAACGTCATAAAAGAAATTATAATTCTTGTAATTATTACATTTTTCTTGATTAGATTGAGTTTTGAATTAAATATAGATTATCTATTTTACATAGCTCTTTATTTTCTACCTTTATCTATAGGAATTTTTATAGGAAAAATAGAAGGTATGATTATTGGTTTTTTTATGTTAATTTGGTTAGGATGGGGTGTTGTTTCAGCTGGCTATGTAAGTGAAAATTTAATTCTTAGACAATTTATTTATTACCTTAGATTGCCTCTTATCGGAGGAATTTCTCCTTTTTTGCATAAGTTCTTAACAAAAAAATTATTTAAATCCACTGCAAAGTATAAAGACATAGGTTTGAAATATTTTTCATTAATTATATCTTTAGGTTCAATCTGGTTGTTAATTCATCTTTTAGGTTTATATTTAAACGTTTTTGAAATAAAAATAGAATCTTATATACTATATGGAATTTCTATTTTAATAACTCCCATTTTTATTTTTATTTTCGATAAGACTATAAATAAAAAATTGTCAAAAAGTATGGGAAGTTTGATAAAAATAATTCGTAACGAAGAAATTGAAAAATGCAAGGTAAATTTACAGAACTGCCCTATGATTACTAATGCCTTTGGCAAGGAGTGGATAGAGAGTAATCTGTTGAATAAAGAAGAACGATTAAATAAACACAGTTTATTCTGGATAATATTAAATACAAATAAATGTAGAATGTTAGAAGATTGGCTTTCTATTTTAAATTCTTCGTTAATATCCACAAAATTTACTAAAATCATTAATAACCTAAAGAATAAAAGAGAGGATATTGAATTTTATAGCCTTTTATCAGAAATTGAAGTACTTGCATATTACAAGAAACAAGAGAATGATACTTTTAAGGTGGAATACGAACCTGCAATTCCTAACAAAACCGAAGTTGGAGATATTAAGCTGATAATAGATAATAAGGAAGTATATTTAGAAATTACGAGACTGTTCTCTTCTGATGAGGAGAAAGAATTGAACAGTATTATGAAGAAAATAAAAGATGGGATAAATAACATAGATAATAATCCTTATATAATATCCTTTGGTCTAACAACAGACTTTATGGAAGATGATATTTCTCCGTTTATAAATTTCATTAATGAAGAGTTAACAAAGGTAACAAATCTACCAACAGAAAAAATCTACTTTGTCAAAGACAAAATCGAAAAGGCTTGGTTCTATTGTATAAGTAAGACAGAAAATGGAAGAGGATATGTTGGTTCATTCATTCTTCCTGTTATAGAGATAAGATCGGCAATTAGGATTAAAAACAAAATTTTAGACGAAATCAAACAATTACCTTCAAGCAGTTTAAATATAGTAGTAATTGACATATCACATTACTTTGCAGATTTTGATGATGTTGAAGATGCTTTTGCTGGTCAATTTGCTCTAAACATCGATAAAAAGACTTTTGAAACAACGTCCTTTAGGGAAGCAAATGGTGTGATTAACACGGTAGAAGGCAAACAATTAAGTGGTATTATTGCATTTAAAGGGTTTGGATATAAAAATAGAAAAATTTATGTGAACTCCTCAGCAACCCTATCTTTAGTTGATGATGTTATTAAAAAACTTTGATTTTATCCTAATAATTTACCAGCTTTATTCTGCTCTCTCGGTATCCAAGCAAAACTTACTTTCCTATTGCCTATTAGTTTCCATATTTTAACAGCAAGGTTTCTTAAATCATCTTCTTTTATATGCCATTCGTGATTTAGCTGATTAACTACAAGCTTGGAGTCTGAATATATTTCTATGTCTCCTGTTGTAAATTTTAAGGCTTCCAAAACAGCTAAATATTCAGCTTGATTATTAGTAATGTTGGATTTTGTGAAAATTTTAGCTATATTTGTTTCTTCTATTAAAAAACTGTATTTGCCATTACTGCTACCATCAATGTAGATTTTCATTTAATCAATTTTTGCAATTTAGGATTGATTTAGATAAGTTCTAATTTTTTTCCCTCATAATCTTTTAAGATTTTATCCAGTAGCTCTATTGCTTCTCGTTTTACGTCTTCGTTTATTTCTTGTAAATTATTTTTAATCAAAAGTCTGCCAATAAATGAATGTAGATGAAATAACATCTCGGCAGCGTCATCATATCCATTAGGATTTAATAGATAATGAACAAAATGACCTTCATTAAATGCTTTTCTGATATCACTCCCGTCAACTTTACTTATTGAAACTCTTGATGCTATCTCAAAATATTTCTGTGCTATTTTCCAACCGTCTTTACCAAATTTTTCAACTTCACCTCTGTAGTCATCGCCTATTCTAACTAAAGCTTCAGAAAGCATTTTATTAATTATATCCTTTGCTCTATCTCGCATCGCTTCTTCTTTAAGCTTTAATCGCAAAAGTAAATCAATTCCATATTTACCTTCAAAAAAGAAATGAAAGGACTCTATAAGAGATACCTTTTCTAATTCTAAAATAGTAGGTTTTATATAATTCCTAAGCATTTCCGGAGGTTTAACAATCAACTTTAATTCGACTTTAATCCAAGGTTCTATTACTTCATCCATAAATATAAAAAGGTAAACAATCTTCTTAAACAAGACCTAAATCTAAGTTCATTACTCCATAAATATTTTTTTATCTCCTGTAAACCACGTTATATATCGAAGAAAATAAAGAAATAAGTAGTGATATAAACCCATTAATAAGAATCCTACCGAAAAACTTAAAACATAAGTGAATATGGGAATAAAAACAAAAAGAAAAATAGATACAAGAACACTTAAAATCGATATGAACGTGATAAAGCTTCCAATTTTTTTGAATCTGTTTATTTTTGCTTTTCTTTCATTAGTACTAAGTTTCATATGATTATTCAACTCTGCCACAATAATCAAAGAAAACAAGGAAATTAAAAATAAAGAATAGTCACTTAGAAAGATTAGAGATAAAGGAAGTATAAATAAAACTACTATTCCGGCAGTAAAAACAAAACCTAAATAGAAAAGTAGCCCGCAAAAAAATACAAAAACTGAAAATAACAGAGAATTCAATAGTATGTCTATCTCTCCTTTCAAAAGCTTTGGTTTAGTGTATTTTCTAATAATTAAAGTTGTTACATAACCTACTACAAACAATAAAACTATAGATAGCTGAGTAAGAGATCCAATTTCAAAAATATCTTTTATTATACCTAAATCAGATATAACCATACTTAATACAATGTTTCGAAACTTTAAAAATAATTCTTAAACGCTGAAAACTGAACGCTTTTAAAGTTTATCAATAAATATTTTTTATGAAATACGAGAAACTATTAGCAAAAATATTTATTGCAATAATAGTTCTTTATGCCGGCTACCATATGTTCATAACGATGGTAAAATCACTATGGGAACTTAGTCCCATAACATCAATAGGATTCGTAGTTAGTATTATCACAGCAATTTTGAGAGGTCATATTCGTTTTGACAAGCTTGAGGAAAATCTTAGAATAATGCTATTCATTTTCGGTGGTACAGTGATATCTTATGCTGCAACCTCTTTGATACCGACTCTGGTTAGTTCTATATTAGCTGGCCAGTTTATAGGAGCATTAATAACTGGCGTTGTTGTTCTTTTGATATGGTTCAGAGGACAGGAAATAAAGGGTTGGGAGTGATGGAACGCTTTTTTATAAGTTTTAAACCTTGATTTTGGAACGCTTAAATTTTTAATTTTACATTTCTAAACTATGGAAAAAGGTAAGGAAGCTATGCCTACTGACCTCTTTAGAAGAGGCTACAGCAGATGGATTATAAGAATTACTTTCATAATTTTCATAATTTTTAGTTTTCTTGATATATCATTATTCGAGGAATTTTGGCCTTACATAATCCTTGCTGGCGGTATTATTTTATTAGACATTTTTTGGAACGATAAAACAGCTCGATCTTTGCTGATGATTATTATAATTACATCTGCGTTCGGTTTACAGTTCTTTTACTATACATTTTTACCTAAATACTATAATTACGCTCCTATAACATTACCTCTTGCTGCCGGATTTAATATGGGCGGCAAGTTTACAGTTAATTACGTTCCTGATTTTCCCAAACAGGGCGATCAAATCATCTTGCAAATAAAAGTATGTGATGTTGGTTTAAAAAAATGTTCAATCTGCACAGAATGTAATCTTTCTGGTTTCGTAAACGACGAATTGAATCAAACTATAGCTATATTCTCAAACAAATCAATGTTAGATGGGCCTATAGAGTTTTCCTTTCCAGGCAAGTATGTGAATGTAATGATGAATTATAAAAATGAAACTTATATGAACAGTTTTATTATACCTAAACAAAATTTCTATCAGACGCTCTATATAAGTTTCTTAGAGTCTCCAATTTATGCAATAATAGAAATGGTAAGTGTAATCCTAACTATAGCTCTTGTGTTTTATGGAGCATGGAAAGGCATTTCAAAGATAAGAAAGAGGGAAAATGTCAGTAGACGTGTAAAAGATATAAAGAAAACAAAGTTCTCTAATAAAGCAAAACTTCTAATTTTCATTTATCTGTCTGTATCATTCGTTTTATTGTCTTATGCCGCTATATCCTTAGCATTCAAAGGAATATTGTCTATTACTATAGTACTTTTAAGCATTTTTATAGGGGCTTTGATTGGAATTGTTATAGAAGTATTTGTCATTGAAAGATCAGATTTGATAAGAATATGGTATGATAGTTTTATAGAACGTTTAAACAGTAACCTTACAAATAAGGTTAAAATGGATTTAGAGAGATATTCTAAAATAGAAGATGAAAGCGTACGAAACATAATGATTAAAGCATATGTAGAAGATGTATTTGGAAAAAGCAATTCTAATATATGGACTAAAGTACTAACAATGATAAATCTGCTTATAATAGGCTTCAACCTAATGTTTATATTAATAACTTCGTTTATTTCTAACTCAAACCCAATATTTGCTTTATTGTTCCAAGAAAAAATAGAAGAAATTGGCGTTGTTAACGTTTCACAGGAATTGGGTATTGATTATGCTCACTTATCACAAGTATACAGCCAAAACAATTTTGGACTTTATCTACAAATGATTAGTGCACTCCCTTCATTAATCTGGTCTTCTTTTATAATAGTATTTTACGGTTTTATTATTTATTTTATTTTAGAATCTGCTAAAAATGCTCGTAATAAAGCAATAAATGAAACTATAATCGAACTTTATTCTTAAAATAACTCTTAAATCTATTGAAAATTGATTATTTAATAATGACTACAGATTTACCAAAATTCAAAAAACTAAAATTGTTAGATGAATTATTAGTTATAGGCAGTAGTGGATTTGGAAGAAACCCAAAAGTTATTTACAAATCTCTTAGAGAAGATGAACATATTACAGTTATGGTAAAAGATGGTATTCTTGATATTCATAAGAAAGATGAGAAAACAGGGAAATACGTATCAATACTGCAAAAACCTTTAATTCAATTAGAAGCAGAGATTTCAAATATAATTTTAAATCAAATTAAAGAAATAAATCCAGCAGACCCTGAGTACGCAGAATATTTTGTTCTTATTATCGATGAAGAAAAAAGAGACAGTTTATTAGAAAAAGCTTACAAGTTTAAAGGTAAGAAAATAGAATTATCAAAAATAGATGTAGAAAAAATACCATTAGAAAAATTTTCTGTTATAATCCCTATGTCAAAAGTTATTAAGCAGAAGTTCGCAAAGGCTTTCGTCTTGCATAAGAATGGAGATATTGTAGGAGGTCTCAATTTTGCAAAGGATAAGTATTACTTTTCGAGTTTTGAAAAGATTAAGGAAGAGTTAGACAAAATTTTTGGATTTGAAAAAAATAATCATTAAATTCTGATTTTTCTATACCTTTATTATGAAGCAACATTATACAAGATGCTACAAATGCGGTAAGAAATCCAGATTACTCAGGTGTAAATACTGTGGAAATTATTACTGTAGAAAATGTTTCGATCCTAAAATGCCTTTAACTCCAGCTATGGTCTTTAATGAAAGAGACCCGACCCTAAGGCAATTATACGAAAGTGAATGGAGAAGAGGGATAGGTCACGCCTGCGTTCCTTATGGAGAGCATAAATTAAATGAAATAAAAAGGCAAAGAGAGATAGATGATGAAGCTATTATTGACGCACTGAATAAAATAACAAGTGTTCCAGTAAAGAGACCTGAGCAACCCAGATATATACCACCAAAATTACCTCTTATTAAAAGAGGAAATTTGAAAAATATCGTTAAAAAGGCAATTGTAGTCGTAGCATTTCTGATAATTTTATATTTAATTTATATTAACCAAGATTTGATAACTAATGCTTCAGTGTCTCAATTCACAATTAGTCTCTTAAGAGACTATCTTAACTTTGATTTGAGCAAAAACTTCATCCTGTTTTTTATTGGAACCTTATCACTTATTGCTGTCTTATTTTTTGTCTCTAAGACAGCTGTTAAAGTAATCATTACCGTAATCATAGCTGTTTTCTTGGTTATATTTTTTGTTGATATGTTCAGACCATCCTTACAAATAGCAGGACAGGAATTAGGCAAGGTAGGAGGAGAAATAAGCGGAAAACCTGAAATCAATGTAAATGAACTGGAAAAGGAAATTCATAACTTTGTAAATATAGAAAGAACAAATAATGGACTTTCCCAACTAAATTGGGATGATAGATTAGCAGATATAGCAAGAAGGCATAGTCAAGATATGTCTAACAGAAATTTCTTCGATCATACTAATCCAGATGGTCAAGACCCAACAGCCAGAGCTAATGCTGCTGGTTATTCTTGTTACAAGGGTTATGGAGGTTATTATACGGTTGGCGTAGCTGAAAATTTGTTTCAAAATAACCTATACGATTCAGTAACCTATGTTAACGGAATACCAATTTATAGCTGGAATAGCCAGAATGAATTAGCAAGTTCTACTGTTAGTGGCTGGATGTCAAGCTTTGGACACAGGCAAAACATTTTAACCTCGACTTACGATAGAGAAGGAATAGGCGTAGCAATAGCGACTGAAAAAGTTTACATAACTCAAGTTTTTTGTTAGTTTTTTGTTTAAAAAATGTTAACCCTAAACTCCGATTTAGAAAGACTTAAAAAGCTGATTTAATTAATTATTTATGGGGCGTTAAACATCAAAAAATTAGTCCTATTTGTAATAATAGTTAGTATATTTTTAACCATATCTACAGCAGTTTTTGCTCAATCACAAAGCTGTCAATTAGCTTATCCTATGATGGAAGTTTTAAAATGTGAAAAGGGTGATGCTTTTTCACAACAAATCAGTTTTACTTCCAATTCACAAACCAAAATATCAACTGCAAGTTACACGTGTATAAGCGATTGTACAATAAATTTACAATTAAAATGCGGATGGTTAAGCACACTTAAAGGCGATATAGTCGCAGGTAATATAAATGATGTTCTTAATCAAGGTATGATAGCTGGTGGAACTTTTACACGCACATATAACATAGGCGATGGTGAACAATTTTCGGTTACCGCATACTGCGATGTTCCTATTCTTGGATCACAATTAATAACTATAGGGTCTGCATCTGATAGCATTATTCAAATTCACGATTATAACAAATATTTGTTTGCGTCAAATCACGAGTGGACTGATCATCAACTATATGATACAAAAAACTGTATTCCACAGTCACGCGTATCAACTTTTATTAATAAGCAAGTAACATCTGGAAGTTTACCTTCTGTTTATCAGACAGGTGGAACTGACGTATTGAGTAATGATATAAAAACGTACGCTGCCGATTACAGCATTTCAACACTAAATTTAAACAGTGAAATGAAGGTTGGTAACACTCTTTCTTATTTCTATAGATGGGAACCTGTTTCTAATATTAATTTGAAATATGACTCTGACAAAATCCCTGTTTATTGTGGTGGCAGTTCTGATCAAAGAAAACTAATTAACTACAATACTATAACAACAAATGATGGCTGCTATTATGTTCCTTCCACAATCAAACGAAATGTTGAATGTTGTTTAGATGGTGACTGTGCATTTGCTGGTAAAATATGTGGTCCCGGATTCACTTGTACAGATAAAAAGCCTTGCAATAGTGTTGTAGAATGTGGAACTCAAGAATCCCAATGCAATAATAATATTCTGACTTCTTGGAATTGCGATTCTTCACAAGGTTCCGTTAACCTTCCTAATGGTATGACATATTCTGGATGGTGTTCAAAACAAACTATGAACGTTGCTTGCTGTCCAAATTCTTGCGGGACTGGTATGCACTGTGAGTACTCTAAAGGATGCGTGTCCGATATTAGAATAATAGATTGCCCAACAGGAAAATGCTGCGAAAGCGGCGGAAATTACAAACCTCAAGATTGTCCAGCAGGATTCCAGTGTTGTCATTATGGAGACTCTATAATTGGTGAATGTAAAGAAAGTTGTACACCAACACCTGTACAAACATCTCAACAAGCAACTACTGGTGAAAGTATATTCCCATCGTCAGAAGGAAGTACTCCAATAACAGGTAATATTTTATCGAACTTAAACAGTACAAATTTAGCTATTATCATTGGTGCAATAACTGCAATAAGCGTAGGAGTATTTTTAATTTTTAGAAATAGAAAATCAAAAGTTACTGTAAAGGAAACAAAAAAACCCAAAGAAAATAAAATTTCCAAAGGTAAATTCTGTACAAAATGTGGTTCTAAACTAAATGAAGGACAGAAATTTTGTACAAAGTGCGGAAAGAAGGCGAGCTGATGAAAGCAGGTTTGTTTATATTCGGGTTGATTATTTTAATTGGAATGTTTGTTTTTTCAAATGTTCTTATAACACCAGAACAAAAACAACAAGTTCAACTTGCTAACTCTTTGTGCAATGCAAACGTAAACGTTTTTGGATTTAATTTACCAATTGGTCAAAGTGCTCAAGCATTGTCTCCTGATATAGCTCAAAGATGTCAACAAGTCTCTATAGTGGCAAAGATATTATCATACGAGATGTACATCTATATTGTAGGTTTTGTACTCATAGTGTTAGGTTTAGCTCTTGGAGGCAGTAAGGAAGTAGTTAGAGAGATTGTTAAAGAAAAACGTGAGAAAAAGCCTGAAAAACCAGAAGAAGAGACAGAAGAGAAAGAATCTGAAAAGTATGTTAAAAAGAAAGGCATAAAATATTGTTCTGAGTGTGGAAGTTCAAATAAAATTAGCGATAAATTTTGTGGAAGTTGTGGCAAAAAACTAAAATGATAATTATGAAATGGTTTGTAATAGTTATAATTCTATCAATAATTTTGATATCTGGATGCACACAGCAACTTACAGATCAAGCTATAAGCCAAGAGCAGTCTCAAACGACTAAATCTCAGATTTATACTGATGAAGTAAAGAATCTGTTACCAAAAAGAGATGAAATAAACACAGAATACAAGATAGTGGCAAGTGAAGATAAAACTAATATAAGTGGATATTTTTCAAATTATCAAACACAAGGATTGAAAACAATAGGATTTGAAAATGGTAGTTATATGGAATTAGAAATTCTTGAAGGAACAACTATAACAGCAGGGTACATCACTATATTAAGATTTGATTCAGTTGATAATGCTAATCTATTTTATACCAGTCTAATCAATTTCATAAAAAATGAAGGGGGTTATAAAGAATTAAGCTCCTTTGGAATAAATGCTGACTGTTTTGCTTTAGAGGGTGGAAATTATATGGAAGGATATTATCAAGATGCTTACTGTAAGAAGAAAAACATATTTTTCAATACAGAAGTTTCAAGTTTTAAAAGGAGCAGATTACCTGAATATGAAGATTGGGCTAACATCATAGCTAATAAAATCTGAACAATATAATCCTTAAATTTTAACTTTTACATATGATTATTATGGCTAAGAAAACTAAAGAAAAAAGATCAGAAGATACAGTATTAGCAGCTATTTTACTTTCTGTGGTATTTCCAGGCTTAGGACAACTTTATAATAAAGATTTCGGTAAAGCTATCTTGATATGGATAGCTCTGATATTTTTTGCAGCGTTATCTCTTATTTTAATTGGAATACCTCTACTAATTTTGCTTTACTTTTACAATGTATACGATGCATATAAAACTGCTAATGCAAAGATTTAATCATAAGGAGGCTTAACAATGGCTGTTGTAACGAGAGAAAGAAGAGTTTTTAAGGGTAGCTGGGCTGTTTTTATAATCTTGCTCTGCTTTGGAATAATACCAGCATTAATATATTACTGGATTAAATGCGAAAAAATTACAGAAAAAGTAAAAGAATAACAATGTTAGCAAAAAAATACAGAAAATACATCTTATCGCATCACTTACCTAAAGATTATAAAAGGTGTATTAAACTTAAGGTTAATAATAAAGTTTATTTGATATGTTCAAGATGTTTTGGTTTATATCTTGGGTTTATTATTTTTTTGCCTTTATTCTTTATGTTCCAAAATATTTCATATAACATAAATTTTGTTCTTTACCTGTTTCCACTTCCTGCCATAATAGATTGGGGTATGCATAGATTTGGCATATATCAAGGTATCAATTCTTCAAGAATCGCTACGGGATTCCTTTTGGGTGTTGCTTATGCAGGATTACTTTATACATTTATCAAAAATCCATTAGATTTGAACTTTTGGTTTATTGTTATAAGTTATTTAATCATAGGAGCTACAATTTTCAAATTAACAAAATAGAAAATCCTTAAACTTATTTTGATAAATTTATTTTATATTCTTTAAAATTTTTCTTCCTTTGTCCGTAACAGTGTAAAGTCGTCCTTTTCTTGCTTTAGGATTTAAACAGACGACAAGATTTCTTTTTCTTAGTTCTATTAATTGCGTGCTTACGTTAGAACGAGCTATATCCGTAGCTTTGCTAATCTCTAATGGGGTTACCGGACCCTTTATTGATTCTAAAAACCTTATTATTTTCCTGCTTAATTTGTTGGCTTTTAGGAATCCTAAATCATCCCAATACATATTATATTAATAAGCATAGAAATAGAATGCAATTGCCATATGATACGCATAAAATAAGCATTGATATTTAAATCTATTTTATATAAGATTTTATATGGAGAAACTATTTTTATTAACATTGTCTTTGATAGCTATAATCTTTATTTCAGGCTGTATGCAACAACCTACTGGTAGTGCATTAGATGTCAATGCCCAACAGAACACATCCTCCGTAGAAAATCAACAATCTTCGAAAGCGTCAGCAGATCCGTGTGCTAATGTAGTCTGCAGTGACAAATGTTCTGGAAATAATCGCCTTATCAATGGACACTGTGTAGGCGGTCAATGCGAATATTATTCTGATTATTGTCAAAATGGTTGTAGTAATGGTCGTTGCAATCCTCTGCCAACCGGATATAAAATAGGAGATACTATTCAAATATCTGGATTAAAAATTACTCTTAACAACATAAGAACAGACTATCATATTGGAACTTACTATACTTACATAAATAAATATCAAAATGAGGCAAAAAATGGATACAAATATTACATAGTATCTATAACAGTTGAAAATTCGGGAACCGTATCTGATTTTGTCTCGCCTTTGGATTTGACGTTGCTTGACGGGAACAAAAATCAGTATGAGTATTCTTCTGCAACATACTCTTTAACAAGCAGATTCGAAAGCAAAGACCTCTTAAGCGGTGCAAAAAATAGCGGAGAAGTGGCGTTTGAAGTTCCAGAGAGTGCAACTTCATTAAAGTTGTATTACGAAATCGATAGCTATAATGACATTTATGCAGTATGGGATTTATCCAATGTAAATGCTTCTGCGTCGTCAGCTAAAGACTGTGGCAATACAGGTAAAGCGTGTTGTGATAATCAATGTAGTAATTATAATATTTGTTCAGGCGGAATTTGCATAGCTTGCGGTAAGGATAATCAGCCACCTTGTACTGACGGATGTTATTATGGTTATGAATTGATTGGAGGAATTTGTAAAAGTGATTGCAGTTATGGTCAAATAAGAGTTGATGGAGTATGCCAAGACTGCGGTGGTGAAAATCAGATTCCTTGCAGCGATGGTTGTGACTATGACTATGAATTAATTTCTGGCAAGTGTATAAGCGAATGTGGATATGGCCAGATAAGAATCAATGGAGTTTGCACTAATTGTGGTGGCACAAACGAAATATGCTGTCCAACTAATAAATGCGACTATAGTTTTAATATTTGTAACAATGGAATTTGTATAGATTGCGGGGGGCTAAACGAACCTTGCTGTTCCGATAGCAAATGCGACTACGGAAAGGTTTGTAAAAATAGTATTTGTGTCAATTGTGGAGATGAGGCAGGACAGCCTTGTTGTTTAGGTGAAACAAAGTGCTTGTCATTTCCTACAACAACTTGTATAAATGATGTCTGTCAATACTGCGGAAGAACGGGAGAAATCTGCTGCGAAGGTAACAAATGCAATTCAGGGCAGATATGCAAGAATGGGACCTGCGAAGAATGTGGTAGTACCGGACAGCAATGCTGCGGTCCTGAGAATTATTACACTTGTTTCATTGGTTCTTGCGAAAATGGAATATGCACGTATCCGTAAAGATTTCAATTAATTCGTAAACTAAATCTGGTGACAAAATATCTATGTCTTTAATTCGTTCCGCGAATGATGCATCGTATATTTTAGCCAATTCTTGAAACTCTTTTATTAATTCTTTTTCATATTTGTGTAAAGCACTCCATTCATTATCATCGCTAATAGCTTTTTTTGTAAAAGGAATCAAACTCATCTTCTTGTCATATGGTTCGCTCCACTTATCATCGTTTTCTTCGTCTTCTGGCAAAGCTTCCATTTCAGCTTCAAGTTTAGCGATCTTATCCTGTTCACCTTGCGGCAATAACCCTATTTCAGCATCCTCTAATTTCGATGTTAGAAACAAATAACATATACCCTCTGGATATTCTACTTTTTCCTTGTATATTCTTTCCAATTCGTCAGGACTTGAAATGAACCAAAAAGGACTTTTGAATACAGTTTGTGCAATTGATATAACATCAGACCTACCTTCTTTAACTTGTTTTGCGATTTGCATCTTGATTATAAATTCGTATAAAGCATACAAGAGAAACAATTTACGAAACTTGAGTATCCGAGTTTCTTCCCATAAAAATATGAGATTATGCAAGTCTTTGGATTTTTTAATCTCATTCTGTTGCGATATTAAAATTTTTTGGTTAAACTCTCGCACTTGCCACTCAGGAACAGTGTCTTTTATCTCAAGGATATTTTTATCTATGCTTTCTGTATTTTCTCCTGATAACCTTCGTTTGCCATAATCTTCAAGCAAGTTTTCAATTGCTTTTATTCTTGAGTCTACATCAAGATTTTTATACAATTCATCAACTCTTTTTCCCATCGCTTCTGATGACATTCTCTAACACCTCCAATTTAGCTTTCAGTATTTCAAGCTCAACGTCCTTCAGACCTGCTAACATTGTCGATAATGCAGATATTTCTGTTCTTGCCCAGCAATTCTTTAATGTATTTGCAGGTCTTTTGTTTTTGCGTTGTTCTTTGCAGTACTGTGCGACCTCATTTAATTGTCTGATAATTTGTCCTCGAGTCTGAAAGGCTATTTTTTGCCAGTCTAAACCGTCTAAAACAATTGTATTTTCACTTTCCAGATCGTTTTTAGTCTCTTTTAGTAACCCCTGTATTACCATAAAATCACACAATTGAAAAGCATCAAGTCATTACCTCTTTTATTTTATTCAAGAATAATTCTTTGAATTCTGGATTCTGTATCAGTTTATCTAAAATCTCATCTGCTTTTTTCCTTTCTATATCACTTTCTACAATTTCTATTAAGTCTTCTTTATCCAAAGGCATATTGCATCTACTACAAAACTTATTTGTCGGAGGATTGATTTCATTACATCTTATACAGCTTTTTGGAGCGAACTTATTTTCTTCCTTCTCCTTTTCATTATCTATTCCATTTAATTTTAACAGGGCATCATCAACATTTTTTCCAGAGATATGAATATACACTGAAGCCATCTTTGAAGACTGAGCCCAACCAAAGATTTCTTTCAATATTGCATCAGGCAAGTGATTAGCCAAGAATGTTGCACGAGAATGTCTGAAATTGTGTGCGTTAGTTCTTTTCTTTATTCCTGACATTTTCCTTAATCTTCTGAGTATTCTCTGTATATCGCTATGATTCAATTCTTTCATCTTATTTTCAAGTATCCATAAAGGAGCGTCTGGATTGTCTTTCTGCGGATGCTCATTTATCCATTCCATCAAATAAGAAACGGACGTAATAATCATAACCCTTCTCATTCCAGTCTTTCCATCTACAATCAAGTGAGCTCCATATTTGTTTGAGTTAACGTGCTTAATCCTTAGAGATAATAGTTCTCCTATCCTGCAACCACTCTCATAAAGAACAGCTACGAGAGCCTTATCCCTCGAGTTGTCTGCGGTATTTATCAAAAGCTTTACATCATCTTCTGTGAGCAGGTCCTCAGGCAGTTTACTGTTGCTTAGAGTTCTATGGCATTTTAACCATCTAACCTCTTCAGGATAATCTTCCGTTCCTCGCAGCCATTTGAAGAATTTTCTTAAAGTCATCTTCATCTCTTGCTTGGTAGAATGAGCATATTTTCCCTTTTCAAGCTCGGCAGCTAATTCTACGATATCGTTCTTTTTGCATCTGTTAAAGTCTTTCTTTGACCATTCAGCAAATACTACCACAGCATATAGGCATCTTACTATTCTTGCTTGGCTCAAACCCTCTCCCAAGCAGTATTGGTAGAATTCCAGAATCAGATCCTTATTCTTTTTCCTTATCTTATCGTCTTCTCTAATCTTCTTAAGAACACATTCTATTCTCTTAGGATAATTGTAAATGTCGTGTGACATGGTTTATACCTCTCAGGTACGCTATTAAACCTCGATGTCACACACCATTTTATAAGATGCGTGTGCTGGGCATAATCCATCTTCTGTAAGCAAATCCTGTCAACACAGTCATTTTCACTTGATAGCATTTGTCTAAGCGATCTACCCGTCCCTCTTTCTTCATCAGGACATTCTGATCTTGCACCTTGTCAGCGATTTCAATCAGGACATAAAGCCCTTATGAAAAGCTTAAGCCTCTCAGCTTAGTTCTCATGAACGACAGTTAATAAAGGTGGATGGAACTTCCTCACTGCAAAGCAGCGGTAGCTATCTACCCAGCTCACAATAACGATTAATTTTTTAAACTATTTAAATTATCTCTTTTTCTTCTTTGCTTTTTTTGTTTCACAGCATCCGCAAGACATTTTTTCACCTCATTCTACTTATAAAGTCTATACAACTTGAAGTTTTCTTTATTGCATTTGCCATGTAAGTTTTTGCTGGTTCTGAAGTATTTTTTAAAACATTGTCTAAAACTCTAATATCATATTCCAGTCTTTGGGTAACATTTTCTTTTATATCAGAAATAAGAGGTCCTATGAATTTTGAAAAAACATCTGTTGAATTCATATTATTTTGAATCTTGTCAACCTCTATTTCATACTCGCTCTCTATAATTTGAATAAAATTTGATTTGTTTTTTGTAGCTAAAATTTCCATTTCTCCAATTCTTCTCTCACATAACCCTAAAGAGTATTCAACCCTCATTATTGATGAGAATTTTATAAGCCTATACAGTTCTTCAACGCCTCTTTGAAAGTTCCATATAAATGGGACATCTGGAGAAATTAATACCCTGTCTTTAAAACTCTGAGCAAATGTTATTGAAGCGAAAAGTAAGAATATAATCAATGAAATGGTTAACAATTTCATATTTCACTTTTGTGTTTTATTGCTTAAAAATGTATAGTTTAACTGCTTGTTGTTTCATATAGATAATTTCATTTACTAGCAAGAAAGATGACATTAATAATATTTTAAATATCAGTTTTACTTAATTCTAATTGGTGATTAAATGGGAGCAGGAACTGAAGGAAGAATAAATAAAATGGCTGAAGGACAAATGAGATTAGCTGATTCAGATATAACACAAAAAGCGTCAAATATAACATATCAATCTTCAAACATAACACGAATGGGAGATAGTGTAGGAAGATACTCAATAGGAGAAACAGGTGTAAATAGACTAGCTGGTACTGTTCATAAAGCTGCTGACGAAGGTAGTACTTAATTATTCTTCTTTTTGAAATCTAAACTAGTTGTTTACTATAGATAATTTCATTTCTAGTATGGAAAATTATACTTCACAGTAGTTTGAAAAATAAAATAAAAACCAGCAGAAGCACTTAAAGGGGCCCAAGTTAAAAGGTTTGGGAGCAGCAAGCTGAACACATCGCCGAAGCTTTGTGCTTACACTCCTGTTCCATTAAACGGATCGTCTATCCGTACCAGTTACATATTTTCCCAATAGTTTCCCTCTTAGATGCTTTCAGAGGTTAACTATTATGGTGTGGCTGCCCAGCATTACCAAACGATAACTGGTCAACTAGAGACCACGAGTGAGCGTTCCTTTCGTACTTGCCCATTCTTTGGGTCATGTAACACACCCTCAGTAGATATAAACCGTACTGTCTATGTCGTCTGACGTAGGAATTAAAGACCTTCAAAAAATTTTTTAGTTCATCAGCTACTCCATCAGCGAATGTTTCGCAAGGGGGCGGTTCATTCATCACCAAAAAATTTTTCTAAGTCAAAATTTATCATATCTGGTAACATAATTTCATAGCTAGCCATAGCTAAGGCTCGTTATGTTATCTTAGATACGAGCATTATGAACAATCAGTGCGTTGCTAGTAATTCCTTCATTTCGTTCATAAAAAATATTAGAATATCAGAGCGGTAACTCAATCCTGCCCTATGTCATCTATTCAAAACCCGCGTCAGATCACGACGTACTGAACCCAGCTAACGTCCCCTTTTAACCAGTGAACACCTGTACCCTTGGCCGCTACTGCACGGCCAGGAAAGGGGGAGCCGACAGCGAGGTAGCAACGCGCGGGGTCGATATACTCGTTATTCTCAAGGATAGAGAAAACTAACTAGGAGCTCTCACCCGCCACAACTCTCTTATTCCCGGGGTAGCTTTTCTGAAGTCACCGACATCCATCAAAGACAACTCGGCGTATCGTTAACTCATGCTTTCACAATTGGATTCATTTCTGTGTTGCATCCAATAAATAGTCCTTTTGCGTTTACACTCTACTCCGGATTTCTGACCCGGATGAGGACTACTTTGAGCACTCATGATCTCCTGTCATGAGTGTACCGCCCCAGCCGAGCGGTCCACCAATCGGTGTCCCCCATAAAAGTTGAGGTTAGTCATACAGTTGCGAGAAGGTAGTGTTACATTATCGCTTATTCAAAGCCCAAAAGCTTTGACATGACAGCTCCTACCTACGCTATGCAGTCACAAGCGTACAACAACGACAGGCTACCGCAGAGCTCCACGGGGTCTTCTCTTAAGGGTCGAAAAAATATCGTTCTTGTCTAGCACTCTAAAATAAGCAGGATTTGAAAAACCTATTATTTTAATCCATTTCTCAAGATTTTTCTTACCATATAAATTAATTTTATGTTCAAAATGTTCTTTGTCTTTTTTCATTCTCTTAATATCAAGTTTTACTTTAACATTGAAACCTAAGATATTAAGCTCATTTGCAATATCTACAATTAAATTTCTGTTGCTCATCGTACATGTTATAACTGGAGTTCCGTCCTTCTGATAATACAAACTAAAGTCTGTGTCTGCAATTCCTCTTAAACAACTTATTAACAGACTTTTGTTTTTCTTTACAAATTCTGGAAGTGCTTTTAACTGTTCTTTCTTTCCTACAGGCAAATTCAAAATGTTTTTCTTGAAAGTTGCGATGGCTTTGGAACAAACTGCCAGAACACATTTATTAGAGTCGTTACATTTTCTTGCAACAACATCTTTATTGTACAGTTCTTTTATGACACTTGGTAAGATTTCTGAGACAAACATCCAATCCTTTGTTCCATGTCCCCAAAATCTAACTGAATGTGTTCCGCTTTTGACTATCTGTAAAGAGCCGTCTCCAATATGCACGCCTGTTTCATAAGCTAAAAGCTTGTTATCTAAACTTGGAATTTTAACTTTTATTTTCCAGTCAAATTTACTATATTGCACTTCATCTTTCATAATTGTTTTTAGAGAAGAGTTTCTTTATTGTTAATTTACTCAATTGAGTGGTAAATCCAAGATACTTACTTCGATTCCCCCTGAGGGTCCGTGGCCTTTTCACCACGAAAGTAGGTTCGCCGAGCACCAGCCTGGGACAGCAAGGAAGACGTTAAGCCATTCATGCGGGTCGTCATTTAAACGACAAGGGACTACGCTACCTTAAGACGGTCAGAGTTACCGCCGCCGTTAACGAGGGCTTAGGCCGGTTGA